>BNJV01002150.1_pt1:7500-300323 | contig 300323 bp, 331 predicted proteins | sample 8540591 | NCBI WGS metagenome assembly BNJV01 (sample SAMD00202457, study PRJDB9452) | human saliva metagenome | host: Homo sapiens | reverse complement strand
TATCGTGTTTCCTCCTATTAGATCTAATATTACGGATGTGCTAGCACCACATACCTTCCTATATTACCAAAAAACTTGACGTTTGACAAGTACATTTGTCCAAACTTTCGAAATTAATCCGTTTTCCTAAACATAGCTAATCTTCAAAGAGCCGAAAGATACATCGCCTCTGACATAGAGAGTTTTTCTCTTTTCATTGACATTGCGAGGATTATAGACAGAGCCAAAGGCATTATCTACATCCAGCTCTACACGCCAGTCACTGGGCACATAAAGCATCACACTGCCAAAAGATAGATCCACTTCAAAAGTTGCTGAGTCCCCTTCGATAGTCGCATTATCAAAATAAACCGATGCACTTCCAAAAGCACAGTCTAACTTTTCATAGGTGAAGTTATCTGAGTTGATATAGCGCGTGCCACTGCCAAAAGCAATATCATCTTTTGAGGAAGAAGAGGCAGCCGAGAAGATACGCCCCTTAAAAATGCGCTGGGGCTTGAAAATCATATTGAGACCAATACAAGCCAGAATACCACCCAAAACCAAGGTTCCTGTTGAAATAGCTAAAAAGTGGTAAACGGCATTGGCAATAATCAGCGCAATAACTGCCATGATAAGCCCAGTACCAAAGTCTCTTTCTAAGAAATTTTCCAAGGCGAAATAGGCGAACATTGCAACTACTAGCATGGGCCAAATATTAAAATTGAAGGCAGGAATCCCAAAATTCCCCTGCAGCAGAACCCAAGCTGCCAAGACTAGAAAGCCGATTCCAAAAATTGTTTTTTTCATGATAATTACCTCACTTCACTTAACTTTTCTTTTACTAACTGATAATAATGCCTAGACACATGCACCTGTTTATGGGTATTGTAAAACTGGACGGTGCTCGTTCCTGAAAAGGACTTGTCCAAAGCATAGATTGCCTTGATATTGGCAATGGTGGACTTAGAAATCCGACAGAAATAGCGGGGCAGAATCTCTTCTAACTCGTAGAGTTTTAGCTTGACCTCATAAGCATCATTGCGGGCATGGGCAAAAATCTTGCTGCCGTCCGTCTCGAAAAAGAGAATGTCCACTAAATCAAGAAAGTACTCACTGCTTTCCTTATAGAAAAGAATGGACGGAGTCGCCGTTTCTTCCAGAGCTTCTTGGATCCGCTGAATCCGCTCATCCAGCCGCGAAACTTTTATCACCATTTCTGTTTCATCCAAACTCTGATCTAATTCAATCCGAATGTTCATAGACTCTCCTTTCCATCTGCTTATCTTTATTATAACAAGAAACTCCCGAGAAACAAGTCCTTTTAAGTAAGTGGTCAATTTTGACCAGTAAGTGGTTTATAAGAGATGATAGAAAGTATATTTACAAAAGACAACAAAAAGTTCCAGCATAAGCAAAGAAAAAAGAAGCCTTTAAGCTTCCAAATTAAGATGCCGATTGTAAGAATTCGGATTCTTCCAATGAACTAAACTCAACACTAATATACCGAATTTAAAGATGATTTAACTAAATAAGATTTCATAAACGAATAGAATAAAAATTCAATTTGGTACAAATAAAAACTTTTCGTAAAATCTGGTTTGACAAATTTTTTTGTTTTAACAAATTCTAAAAATAGCTTTATATGAATATCCTATAGTTTTCGACTGTCTTTTTTTAATTTCAAAAAAATTTGTATAAATTTTTATTGCATGAGGGAAATACCAAGTAAAAAAACTTATCTGTTACTACTCCCAAATAGAGTTTCCCACTGAGTAATTTATAATGGGAGTATGGGTTTGTTTTTTTCTTGTAAAAAAATCTAATAGATCAACATTATCTATTCGAATCACATTGCCAATCTGATTTAGATTAATTATTAGTATTAGGAGCATTTAAATAACTTGCAATATGAGTCTTAACTTCATAGTGGACATCGTCTTCAATATTATATTTTTTTCATAAATTTTTTTGATTTTATTTCTTTAAATTCTGATATTTTTTTTCTTCACTTTTGCAACACATTCAGTTCATAATTCAATGACTCATTAACGAAAAATTATTTTTTTACTTTTTCACCAAAAATTCTCTTTTTTTGTATTAAATCTTCAATTTCAGTTCTAGATTCTTTTTAACACTTCTAGAAATACAAAAATAAAACTTCTTATCAATATTTTCTATATTTTTTTTGTTTTTCTTTAAAAAAATTTTTTTAAAGAAGAACCACTACATAAAAAAATCGTCAATTATTACAACATTTTCTGAATCTATATCAAAAACCATGATGTCTTCGGATACTATTCAAATTATTTCGTATCTCTGAGATATTTTTTTATTAGATATTTTTTTTATTTCTTTTTATCCTATTTCTTTGTTTTTTTCCTGTTCTTCTTTTGTATATTTTTCCTGATTCAATCCCCTTTTTTTAGTGTTTCTAATTCAATTTGCGACTTCTTCTTCTCAATAAAAAGTTTATTGTTTTTCTTCTTCATACTTATTCTGAAATTGTATATAATTTTTTTAACCATATATCTGAATTCTCTAACGAAGTATATTTGCTATCAATACCAAGAGAGTTCGTAAATAGAACAAAAAAATTCCTATAGAGGTTTCTGTTCTATTGTTGCGTTTCTTTAAGGGCATAAACACTGTTTTTTTCCAGGGTTAAAAAAATCTCCATAAAGCTAGTAGCTTTAGCTAACTCTTCAAAACTATCTCCTACTCTAGTTAATGAATAATAACTAAAATTATCAACTATGTTTCTTAAAAATAGTAAACTCTTTTTCATCTAAATTAGTATACCAAAACTCAAATGCTTCTTTGGCTCGCTTCTCTCTATTATTTTTTTCTCGTCTATCTTCATTATCAAAGTTAATCTTTGACAACATTTTACTTATTTCAAATTTTTCTAATTAGTGATTTAATTATCTTCATTTAATTATATCCAACTTACTTTATTTATTTTTAAAGGTTTTCTTTCGTTCCGCCATAAATTCAATTAATTCTTTTTTTGAATAACTCTTTTTCCTCATCAGTTAGCCCTTTTGAATTCATACGAAAAAAAGTAACTCAATATCGTCTAATACATTACTAGTTTGTTTGTATTCTGTGTTACCTATTAGGTAATCAACTGAAACATATAAAAATTTTTAGATAGTTTCACCAAATTTTCCTGCGTTGGTTTTTTTCACTCCACGTTCCCATGATGCGTAAGCTGGTTGTGAAATTCCTAATTTTTTTCTGCTATCTCAACCTGTGTAAACCCAGATTCTTTCCGAAGGGTTTTTTTAAACGTTCCGAAAATTCCATTTTTGACCTCTAAAAAAATATTCTTAACTTCTTAAAATAATCTATTGGAAATATAACTTTTTGATTACGTTACGAGAATATAGCTGATAGTTATATATAGTTTAAAAAAATAATAACACCTAACTCTCGGCATTATGAACATTGACAATTAAATAAAAAGTACGTCTGACAACCAGAGGACTGACTATCAAACTATACTAAACTTCGTACCTTTATTGTAATTTATTTGATACCAAAAGTCAAGTCCATTTTATGGTTGAAGTGAAGATAGAAAACAAGTATTTTGGGGCTTACACGCATTTCAGACTTTCGCACTTTTCCGAATAATAAAGTGAACTGGCTTCACCAAAGGTGCACGTCATACCTACTGTAATTATTATGGCATAGTCAAATTGATTTAGGTATAATTGCTAAAATCTTGAGTCATAAAACATTTCCAGGTTAGTTGAAGTATATGGTCATACATTACAAGAGAAATTAACAATGAATTTGAAAACATCCGAAAACTTTTATAATAATTTGGTACAAAAAGCAATTAAACATCAAAAAGAAGCCCGTCAAAATAGGCTTTTTTTGTATAATTTGATGCCGATTGCAGGGATCGAACCTGTGACCTACGCGTTACGAGTGCGTTGCTCTACCAACTGAGCTAAATCGGCGCCTTTTCCCCTTTATTTTAGCATCTTGAGTTTTTTTGTCAAGGGAAAATTTCACAACTTTTTAACCCAAATCAAACAAGGGTTGCTTTTATCCCAAAGTTCAAAAAAGATTTCTAACTTTTTAAAGCCCTGAGCCTGATAAAAAGCGTTAGTCCTGTCGTAAGTAGGATAATGACCTGGTGCTACCGTTTTTACTTGCAGATAGGATGCTTTTTGACGAGCAGATTTTTCTAAAACTTCTAGAAGTTGACTGCCAATTCCCGCTCTATGATAGAATTTTTTAACAGCTAGGCAGTCAATCTCAGCACAATCTTCACTAGAGTATGATAAGCTTACAAAGCCAGCCAAATCACTCTCCTGATAGGCAGCCCAAACTTGCAAATCCTTGGCTCCTTCAATGTAAGCTTGTGTACTTTCAGGTATTCCAAACCATTCTGGTAAATCCTTTAAAACTTCGCTAACCGCTATCATCTTTTGTTTTTCTTCCTTCACTTCTTCAATTACTATCATCTGAAAATCCTTTCTTGATTTAAGCTTTAGGACTAAACATATTTTCTATCTTACGATCCTGCACTTTCGTAGGCGTCTAAGCCCCTGTCCCAGAGTTTGAGCGAAATGAAAAAGAAAACAAGGGAAACTAGAATCAAACCTCCGATATTAAAGAGTCCATTCTTTTCCTGCAAGAAATAGCTAGCTGGATAGTAGGCCGTAAAGGCGAAAGGCACAATAAAACTAATCAACCAACGGATAAGCGAATGGTAAATCGAAATCGGGTACTTGGCAAAATCATTGAACATATAGAAAATGTAGATCATAGCGCCTGATTGCTTGGTCCAAAAAGCAATACTAGCTGTCGCTATTTTTAAGGAAGTATAAATCAAGGTCGCAAAAGGAATACAGACTAGGAAAAGCAGGAATTTGGGAAAGGTCCAGCTAATACTGGTGACCGTTGTTGCCAGAAGGATTCCACCAACCAAAAGTTCGCCCAAGGCATCAATCTGAAAGGTTTCAACTAGGATGTGAAAGAGAGGATTGATAGGACGAGTCAGGTATTTGTCAAACTCTCCCTTGCGCACCAAGCGTTGCCCCAGTGCCCAGAGATTGTCAAAAAAGAGATGGTCCAATCCCTTGGGAATCAAGGAAAAACCGTAGATAAAGGCAATTTCTTGAAAGGTCCAGCCCTCTAAGGAAGGAATATGTTGAAAGAGTACGTTTAGAAACAAGAGGTTCAAGCCTTGGGTCAGGAAGACACCTAAAACACCAACCACAAAATCAACCTTATATTCCATGATTTGCTTGATGTATTGTCTGATAAAAATCAGATGCATGCGCTGATATTTTTTCATACTAACCTCCTTGAATGGTGATAAATGACTGGACTCTTTTCCAAATCAACTGAGACAAGCCCACCATCACTAAAAGCCAAAACAACTGCAAGAAAAGAGCCTGAAGAATCTGACTAGTATCGTATTTCCCAACAATGATCATGACCGGAGTGTAGATCAAGGATGAAAAAGGCAAAAAGGAAAGAATATTTGAAACAATCTTAGGAAAGAAAGCCAAGGGAATCAAACTCCCCGACATAAAGGCAATCAGAGAATTCTTGAGCAGATTAGAGCCCCATAGATTTTTAAAAACAAAAGCTGAAAATCCAAAGCAGATATTAAAGAAAAAATTAATCAGATAGGCTAGCGTTAAGCTAAAGAGATAGATAACAGTTAATCCCAGCACTTCTACAATGCCTTGCCCAGAAAGGATTTTCATCAGAAAAATAACACTTAAAAATGGAAGACCTACGCTGACAAAAATCAACCACTTGGAACCAAGCTCGGTGAAGAGATAAGAGGCCGCAAAGTGCACTGGTCTCAGCAAGCGCATGATAATGGAGCCGTCCTTGACCTCCTCTCCAATCATAAAGGAAGAATCCGACTTGGTCAAAAGGTTAGTCACAAAACTCATGATGATGTAGAAGGTGATATCCGCCATACTGAAGCCCTGAATCAAAGACTCTTGCGACGAATCAAAGACTGCCTTCCAAAGATAAAAAGCAACAAAAGCTCCCATGACATCGCCAATTCGATAGAGAATAAAGTTGACTCGATAGGTAATCAACTCCTGAATTCCTGCATTGATAAAGGGTTTATAACGTCTCCACAATTTGACCATCTTAGAGCTCCTTTCGGTAGAAGCGACGGATAATATCCTCAATATCCGTATCCTCCATCTTCAAATCGCGAATCTCAAAATCAGACAAGGTTTGCTTGATAATATCAGCTGACTGGTAACGGGAACTATCAAATTCAATATTGATGCTATTCCCTTGTCTATCAATGGTCATGTCAGGCAAACCTTCATAGTGAGAAACTAGATGACTTTGACCTGGTAGCAGTTCAAAGGAAAGAGTCTTCATCTTGCCAAAGGTTTCCTTGAGCTGGCTGACCGTTCCATCAAAAATCTCCTGCCCCTTGTCAATCATAAAAATCCGATCACAAAGTTGCTCAATATCACTCAGGTCGTGAGTGGTCAAGAAAATGGTTGTTTCTTCCTCCTGATTGATTTGGGTAATGGCCCGGCGAATGTTATCCTTGACCGAAACATCCAAACCAATGGTCGGCTCATCTAAAAAGAGAACTTTGGGATTGTGGAGCAAGGAAGCCGCAATGTCCGCCCGCATCCGTTGACCAAGCGACAGAGTCCGCACAGGGTCTTTGATAAAGTCCTTCAAATCCAAGACTTCATTCAAAAAGTCCATCCGCTTATGAAAGAGCGCGTCTGGCACATCGTAAATCTCTTTCAAGACCGTGTAAGTCTCTTGCAGAGCCAAATCCCACCACAGCTGGGTGCGTTGCCCAAAGACTACTCCAATATCCTTGACATAGTCTTGGCGATTGTCCTGCGGAATCTTGCCGTTAATTCGACAAAAACCAGATGTCGGCTTCAAAATCCCTGTCAGCATTTTAATGGTTGTTGATTTACCTGCACCATTGGCCCCGATAAAGCCTAAAATCTGCCCCTTGGGAACCTCAAAGGTTAAATCCTTGACCGCTTCAAAGGTCTGCTTTCGGGATGAATAAAGGAGCGCAAAGCTCCTTTCAACCCCGGTTCCTTAACAGTCTTCACAAAATTTTTCTGAAGATGTTCTACTTCTATCATTGCCATATCTATCTCCCCTATCGTAAGGAATAGAAAATCGTATTTTCAAACACAAGTATTCTAAATCCTTACTTTCTACACATTCTAACTTTTATTATTACAGAGGGCTTTATACCAACCTATTATAGTCCAACAAAAAATGGAATGCAAGCGTTTGCCTATAGATCATGAAATTAAAAATTTCTCTCTTAAAATAATACTTTTAATACAAACTTCTGGTTTAATAGTTTCCTTAAAATACCAAAAAAACCTACCCTTACGGGCAGGTTTCTGTTTTTGTAGTCTTCAGCTAGATTAAGCTTTACCTTCTGAACCGAATACGTCGATACGTTCTTCAACTGATGCTTGGATAGCTTTTACACCGTCAGCCAAGAATTTACGTGGGTCGAAGAGTTTCTTCTTGTCGTATTCTGCTTCGTTTGCTTCGTAGTCGCGAGCAAATTTACGAGTTGCGTTAGCGAATGCGATTTGGCATTCAGTGTTAACGTTAACTTTCGCAACACCAAGTTTGATAGCTGCTTGGATTTGGTCATCAGGAATACCTGAACCACCGTGCAATACGATTGGGAAGCCTGGAAGAGCTTCTGTCAATTTCTTCAAGTGGTCAAGGTCAAGACCTTCCCAGTTTGCCGGGTATGGGCCGTGGATGTTACCAATACCTGCAGCCAAGAAGTCGATTCCGGTTTCAACCATTGCTTTAGCGTCTTCGATTGGAGCCAATTCACCTTTACCGATGATACCGTCTTCTTCACCACCGATAGTACCAACTTCAGCTTCTACTGAGATACCTTTAGCGTGTGCTTTTTCAACAACGTCTTTAGCCAATTTAAGGTTTTCTTCTACTGGAAGGTGTGAACCATCAAACATGATAGAAGTGTAACCAACTTCGATACACTCAAGTGCATCTTCGTAGTGACCATGGTCCAAGTGAATCGCAACTGGTACAGTGATGCCCATTGATTCTACAAGGTTAGCGATCAAGTTACGAGCAACTTTGTAGCCACCCATGTATTTAGCAGCACCCATTGAAGTTTGGATAAGCACTGGTGCTTTCTTTGCTTCTGCCGCACGCAGGATAGCTTGAGTCCACTCAAGGTTGTTTGTGTTGAATCCACCAACTGCGTAACCATTGTCACGAGCTGCTTGGACAAATTTTTCTGCTGAAACGATTGCCATTCTTATCAGGCCTCCTCTTATTTTTTGTGGTTAAACCACTTACATTGTTTATTTTATCACTTTTTCACTAAAATTGCTAGTTTTTCCTGAAATTTTAAAGAATTGCAGGGAGACGCTCAGCCTTTTTAAGCATATCTATTGCAAAAAGAAAAAGCTGACCGAAGCCAGCTTACTTGATGCGGAGAGAGGGACTTGAACCCTCACGACCTAAAGCGGTCACAGGATCCTTAGTCCTGCGCGTCTGCCAATTCCGCCATCCCCGCGATTGAGTACCTTACTAGTATAACAGGACAGCTAAGGCTTGTCAAGAAAATTTTTTAGTTTATTTCAAAAAATCAACTTTCTACTCAATCAGCAAAATTGGAAAATTTAAGCGAAAATGAAGCTAAGGCAGGAACACAGAAAACTCAGTGCTGCTGAGTCGCAACAAATACAGCCACCGTTTGGTCGGGATCGTATTTTTCAAAGTCAATAGTGTAGTCCCGATGAAGCTCACCTGATTCTTCTGCCTGCCAAATCCTCTGCCAAGCATGAAGAATCGCTTGAGGATCCTCCTTATCAGCCTCAAATACTTGATAGGTCTGCTCGGATGTGTCAAAATCATAGACTTCCCCATCTGTCAAACGACAGATAGAGAGGCTGTAGTCTCCTTTGTAATCACTAGCATAGTCATGATAGACAGCATAGACTGGTTCTCCTTGGGCAAAAGCTTCTTTCACCGCTTCCTCTTGTTCCTGCCAGAGAGCTTGGATTTTTTCTATACAATGCTCATCTTGGAAATTATTAGTACGAATACTAGCTAAAATGTTTAGAAACATCTTCTTCCCTCCTTTTGCTTTCATTATAACATTTCTCTAGAAAAGTCGCTTAGGTCAGACAAAGCAAGTCTAGCTCTCCGAGCTCTTTTCTACCGCTGCTGTGACAAAGGCCGTATAAAGACCTTCAGGTCGGTTCGGGCGGCTGGAGAGCTCTGGGTGATACTGACAAGCAACGAAGAATTTGTTTTCTGGGATTTCTACTATTTCGACCAAGCGATTGTCTGGTGAAACTCCAGAAAATACAAATCCGGCCGGCTCAAACTGCTCGCGAAAAGCATTGTTAAACTCATAGCGATGACGGTGACGGCGCTGTACGACTTCTTGGTTGTCGTAAGCTGCTGCAGCCTTAGAACCGCGCTTAAGCTTAGAAGGATAGAGCCCTAATCTCAGCGTTCCACCCAAGTCTTCGACATCAATCTGATCACGCATGAGGTCAATAATCGGATACGGTGTGTCTGGATTGAGCTCTGCTGAGTTGGCATCTGCCAGCCCTAGGACGTGACGGGCGAATTCGACACAGGTTAACTGCATACCCAAGCAAATGCCCAACATAGGCACATCCTGCTCACGTGCATATCGGATTGCCTGAATCTTACCCTCAGTTCCTCTCTGACCAAAGCCGCCCGGAACGATAATCCCATCCGCACTTCCAAGAAGCTCTGCGGCGTTTTCGGCAATTACCTGATTCGCATCAATCCAGTCAATCTTAACCTCCGCATCATTGGCATAGCCGGCATGCTTGAGCGCTTCGACAACTGAAATATAGGCATCTGGCAACTCGACATACTTGCCGACCAGAGCAATTCGGACCTGCTTTTTCAAACTCATTACTTTCTCTACCATGGCTGACCACTCTGTCATATCCGCTGCCGGCACATCCAGCTTCAGATGGTCACAGACGATTTGGTCCATCTTTTGCGCCTGCAAATTGAGAGGAATTTGGTAAAGATGCTCCACATCTAGCGACTCAATGACCGCCTCCGGCGCCACATCACAGAATTGAGCCAGTTTATTTTTGATATTTTGTCCAGCTGGCTTCTCTGTGCGGATGACCAGCATATTAGGCTGAATCCCCAGACCTCGCAGCTCTTTGACAGAATGTTGAGTCGGTTTGGTCTTCATTTCACCGGCTGCCTTGAGATAGGGCAGGAGGGTCGTATGGATATACATGACATTGTCTGCTCCGACATCCGCCTTCATCTGGCGCAAAGCTTCTAAGAAAGGAAGAGACTCGATGTCGCCCACTGTGCCACCAACCTCTGTGATAATCACATCCGAGTCTGTCGTCCGTGCTGCCCGCTTGATCTTGTCCTTGAGAGCATCCGTAATATGCGGAATGACTTGGACCGTCGCTCCCAGATACTCGCCTTTACGCTCCTTGCGCAGGACTTCGCTATAGATTTTACCAGTGGTGACATTGGAGTATTTATTGAGATTGATGTCAATAAAACGCTCATAATGCCCCAAATCCAGATCCGTCTCAGCTCCATCATCTGTCACAAACACTTCCCCATGCTGGTAAGGGCTCATGGTTCCGGGATCAATATTGATATATGGGTCAAATTTCTGAATCGTAACCTTGAGACCGCGATTCTTCAAAAGTCGGCCCAAGCTAGCTGCCACAATCCCTTTCCCGATAGAAGAAACTACACCGCCGGTGACAAAAATATATTTAGTTGACATACGTGCTCCTTTTCATAAAACAATTCGTTCCAGCAAGCATCACAGTTGCTGGAAACTTAGCCATAGGAGGATTTTCCATAATCTGTCCGAAAAAGAAAAATAGCTCCCTGGAAACAGGAAGCTCTGACCTCTAAAAGAGGTGCCCGAACAGTATGATATCGCAAACCTAAAAAATTGTCAAATGATTTCATTCGGTTTTCATCCATTTTCACTAATACTAATAACATGTGTTTCGAATTCTACATCGGGCGTGCACTCTGCTAAATCGTGACAGATTCGCTCCAAGGCTTCCAGACGCATTTCGACAGAGGTATTGGCATTCCCCTGAATGATGAAAATGGCATCCTTGGTCTCCTCATCAAACTTATAATACTCGCTGTCACGAACATCCAGCCAAGCCAAAATGCCTTTGGCATCCCGATAGACATAGTCCGTCTTGGCAACATGTTTCTCCTTGGACAAAATAGGCAGAAAAACATCTTCCTTTTGGCTTACAGTGAATTCTATCTGACCTTCAATCTTATCAAAATCATGCCCACCAATAGCCAGTAGGGAATGCAGGGCTTCGACATTATAAATATCAATAATGCTATTAATACGAGGGAGCGAGCCTCGGTGCTGGATATTGCGAATCAGAGCGGGAACAGTCGGAGGATTTTTCTTAACACTGCGACCTACGCGCTGCAGTATGTCTATATAACCTTGAACTACTGGCGACTCAAGCACCTCATCCAAGTCACAGGCCAGAGCCCAGTCTTCCATTTCCTTTTTCTTTTTTAGAAATGAGGCAGACAGTTCTGCATGCGGATTAACATTCTTGGCAATCCCGATAACGACACTTTTTATGCCTAGTTCACCCAGACTCTTATCAATGACAAATTTCATAGCAGCATACCTCCATCTTTTCTTTATTAAATTTTATTAGTATTCTACACCTTCCGAACTCATATTTCAAGGAATATCAAAAGAAACAAGGAACGAAATCCCTTGTTTCTTTTGGTTGATTTATTCTTCCTCTTCGGTCTCCGTGTCTTCGTCAGAGTAGTCGTCATCTTCTTCGTTGAGTTCGACTTCTTCACCTAGATCATCCGGAGCGATTTCGTTGATTTCAGCATCGTAAGCTTCCACTTCATTCTTCTCATCGTCTGGATTTTCCTCATCGTATGAGAGAGCTGGATCTGCTTCGTAGCCGTCCTCATCTTCTGGATCGTCATCGCTGTAGTCAATGGCATCCTCGTCGCCATCCATAAAGGCATTGACGCGTTTCTTCTTACGTTTCTTAGGTGCGTCGTCCTCATCAGTCTCTTCCAAGGCGATGATCTCTTCATCCACTTCGTCGATGGCATACCATGAACGCAGGCCCCATTTATTATCTCCCAGCGGAATAAAGCTGCCGTCTACATTGAGTTCTGTGTAGAATAAAGGCAGAGCATCACGAATCTCACTGTTTGATTTTTCCAGATAGTTTTGAATTTCATTGACCAGATCATTAAAATACATCTCATGGTCGCGGCCGCGGGCTTCCAAAATGGCACGCGCCACTTCAATCATAGAAAGCTCACTTTTTTCTTGTCCAGCAAATACTTCTAATTCCAAGGCTTTTCTCCTTTTTTGTCTTTCCTTACTATTTTACGCTAATTTCCAAAAAAATAGTCAAAGGGTTACCATTTATATTTTAAGTTAAAATTTTTTTCAAATTCCTAAAAAAACGAATCTAAGCAAATCAACTACAGCATGGGCTGTTATGGCGCTGTAGAGCCCCTGTTTCCGAAGCAAAAAAGCAAAAGGCAAGCCGAAAACAAGACTAAGAATAACGACGCTTCCTATATCAAATTTTTCCAAACTAAAGTGAATCAGAGTATGAGGCAAGGTCAGAATACCATAAACTAGCATATTCTCCATTTTTGAAAAAGTATCTTTTTTAGTCAGATAAAAGATAATAGCAAAGAAAAATAGTCTAAAAGCCACTTCTTCAAATACACCTGCGCGGAGAGCATCTAGGACAGCCTGAATAGGAAAAGAGCCTGGTAGACTGATAGGCTTGTGGGCCGAAGCGAGATTTAAAAACCCCAGCACAAATCCCACAAGAAGTCCCAAAATCAAAGCAAGAGCTGCTTGTTTCGGACTATCAAGTTTTAAAAGAGTGCTGAATTTTTCCTTTTCCTTCAATAAAAGACTGCTAGCCAGATAAGTCAGGACAGTCAAAGCAGCAAAAATAGGATTCGAGAAGACCGCTAAAAATCCCAGAATAATAGCTGTTATCCAGTCCCTTTTTGAAAGTTTGCGGTAGTTCTTAGCAATTACGGTCAGGGCAATGCCAGCTAATAAAAGGAGCCAAAAAAGCCCTGTATTATGAAATAAAAGATTGACTATTAGCCAATAGAAAATAAAAAAGATAAGAAGCAAGCTTAGCTTCAGATAAGATTTTTTACTGCTTTTCATGCTCGACCTCCTTCACGAGTTCTATGGACTAGCGACAGAGCCAGCTTTCCTTTCAACTATATACTATTATTATAGCAGATTTGCCTCTTGTTTTCTAAAAAAAGGAGGCAAGAATCATATCTTGCCTCTTTCATCTTTATTTCACTTTCGCAGTGCTAGTAATCACTTCAACAGCTTTCTTGATAGCGATGTCGTGTTTCAGCATATCTTCTGAAAGCAATTGGCGAACACGTTCCACTTCCATGTTGTAGTCTGTAGCCAATGAAGTTACTTCTGCTTCGATTTCTTCTGCGCTAGCTTCAAAACCTTCTGCCTTAGCAACAGCTTCTACGACAAGGTTTGTCTTAGTGCGTGACTCAGCATCTGCTTCGTATTGCTTGTGCAAGTCTTCCTGAGTAGTGCCAGTGATTTGGAAGTACATGTCAGGTGAGATTCCTTGGCGTTGCATGTTGCCCAAGAATTCATTAACAGCGCGATGTACTTCTTCGTGGACCATTTCTGCTGGCAAGTCAACGATTTCCGCGTTTGCTACTGCTTGATCAATAGCTGCTGCTTCTACCGCATCGTTATAGGCTGTTTCCTTAGCTTCTGACAATTCTTTGCGATACTTTTCTTTCAGCTCGTCAAGCGTTTCAACTTCTTCGTCGATATCTTTTGCAAGTTCATCGTCCAATGCTGGAACTTCTTTTTCTTTAACTTCGTGAATAGTTGTCACAAACTTAGCTTCCTTGCCTGCCAAGTCTTCTGCTTGATAGTCTTCTGGGAAGGTTACGACAACATCCACTGTTTCACCAGCACTGTGGCCAACCAACTGCTCTTCAAATCCTGGGATGAATTGGCCACTGCCCAGTCCAAGCGAGAAGTTGTCACCCTTGCCGCCGTCAAATTCAACACCGTCAACAGATCCAACAAAGTCAATCACAACTGTATCACCGTCAGCTGCTGGACCTTCTTTGAGAACCAACTCAGCCAAGTTATTACGCTCACGCTCAATGCGCTCATCTACTTCAGCATCAGTCACTTCTTTAGTAGCTTCAACAGTTACTTCCAAGTCTTTGTAAGCACCCAGCTTAACTTCTGGCTTAGTGACTACTTCAGCTTTGATGACCCAGTCTTGACCTTTTTCCATAGACTCAACATCAAACTGAGGCTGAGCAACTACTTCGATACCTGCTTCTTTGACAGCCGCTTCGTATGCTTCTGGAAGAAGAGCGTTCAAAGCATCTTGGTAGAGGGCTTCTTCACCAAAACGTTGGTTGAAGATAGCACGTGGAAGGCGACCTTTACGGAAACCTGGTACAGCAATATCTTTTTTTACTGAGTTAAATACACGGTCCAAGGCAGGCTTGATTTTCTCTTGACTGATGCTAAAAGTCAAAAGGCCGCGATTTGTTTCTTTGTTTTCAAATGATACAGACATTCTGTCATTTCTCCTTAAAATTTATTGAATACAACCCATTATAGCATAATTAGAGTTTTTTTCAAAATTATTTTTCCTTTTATCCCTTCCTGATCTTATCCTCTGTATAGGCCGCTCTGGCACCGCCAATCAGCTTGGGACGGCTGGCTAAAGCTGTGACATGGGCAGCTCCCAATTCCTTGAGAATCGGTCGAATAGGAATCTGCACATGCTTGACATGCATGCCGATAGCAGTATCGCCAATATCCAGCCCCGCCTGAGCGACAATAAACTCTACCTCGACAGGATCTTTCATGTATTGGAAAGCCGCTAGCTGACCACTGCCTCCAGCATGAAGAGTAGGCAGAACATTGACAATCTCTAAATCTTTCTTATCCGCCAAGGCTCTTTCGACTACGAGAGCGCGATTGAGATGTTCACATCCCTGAACTGCTAGAAAAATCCCCTTCTCTTCTAAGATATCCAGTATGGTTTTGACAATGACCTGTCCGACTTCCAGACTGGAATTCTGACCGATATGGCCTCCGACAACCTCACTAGAGGATAGCCCCAGAACAAAAATATCTCCCTCGACCAAGGCAGCCTTGTCCAAAACATCTAGAACAATCTGACGAGTTTCTGCTCCAATCTTAGCTAAGTCCATGTCTCACCTCGTTTATTTCACTGTGACTGTCTTTTTCAAACTCTCTGGGAAGGCTTTGTAGAGGGCAAAACCGACCACTAAACCAAATGCATTCTGCATAAAATTACTTAAGATTTCGGCTAGGGCAGCCCCGACACCATTCATGATACTACCAAAGAGGGCGTAGCCACCGACCATGGCTGCTGCGGCCAAGACCAACCCAAGGTAGCGTTTCTTGCCCTCAAAGCCAGCAAAGAAACCTTGAAGTCCGTGGCAAATCAGACTGAAAATCATCCACTGAGGATAGCCAGCAATCATATCAATCAAAAAGCCTGAAAGACCTCCGACAATAGCCGCTTCCCTGCGACCAAAGTAGAAAGCTGTAAAATAAACCCCTGCATCCAGCAGTGTCAAAAATCCTGTTGGAGTTGGGATTTTTAAAAAATTCCCCAAAACCACAGATAAAGCTGTGATGAAAGCTAAGATAACTAATTTTTTAACTTGATGATTTCTCATACTGAACTACCCCATATTGATCTGAGCGCTGAATCGCTCGGTAAACAAAATCTTTAGACAATTGAACTGCTGCAAGCGGAGACTTGCCTAGAAGCAGCTGACTGGCAATGCTGGAAGCAAATGTGCAGCCCGCTCCGGTATTGTTGCTGGCCAGCACTGGCGATTCCATAATCTCAAACTCTCGACCGTCATAGTAAACATCCACCGCTCGCTCCTTGCTTAAGCGATTGCCGCCCTTAATCACCACATGCTCAGCTCCCAAATCATGGAGCTCCTTGGCTGCAGCCTGCATATCCTCAAGAGTTTTGATTTCTTTTTGGGTTAATAGCTGAGCTTCTGCCAAATTTGGCGTGATGATGCTGACATAAGGGAAAAACTTGATGATTTCCTCTCTCAGCGCACTGACTTCCAAGTCATGATTTTCCTTGCAGACCAGAACAGGATCCAGCACTACTGGTATATCCGCATGCTGCTTGACAAAAGCCAGAGCTTGCTCTGCTATTTGAAGATTGGGTAAAAGTCCTATTTTAATAGCAGAAAAAGGAACATCCTTGAGACTGGCTAACTGCTGGGCAAAAACTTCTTCCTCAACTGGAAGAACCTCAAATCCCTTATCAGTCATAGCTGTCAGGCAAGTCACAGCTACGAAACCATGCAGGCCATTGACCGTATAGGTAGCCAAATCAGCGTGCAGTCCGCCGCCGCTGAAAATATCATTGCCCGAAAGGGCTAAAATCAACTTATTCTTCATAACGAATCTCCTTTAGATAGAGGCCGTTTGGAACGGCCGTTGGTCCTGCCAAATGGCGGTCTTTCTCCGCTAAAATCCTCTGAATCTGCTCCACCGGCATGCGCTTATTGCCAATCTTGAGCAGGGTACCGACCATATTGCGGATCTGCTTGTAGAGAAAGCCATTGCCCGAAAGTAAAGACTAGAAAATTACGCTCCGCATCATAGCGGACCTTGGCCTCGGTGATGGTCCGAACCTTGTCTTCCACGCTCGTCCCAGAAGCCGTAAATCCAGTAAAATCATGCGTCCCCTCTAACTGAGCAATCGCTTCTTCTATCAGACCCAGCTCCAACGGATAAGGATAATGCGTGGCATAATGGCGCATCATAGGATTTTTGGGCCGGCCGATGTCCACCAAAAATTCATAGGTCTTGCTGTGCTTATTGTAGCGAGAATGAAAATCATCTGACACCTGCTCCACACTGATAAAATCAATATCTTCTGGCGTCTGGGTATCCAAGGCAAAACGCAATTTCTCTTCATCCCGTTCTTCTGGTAAATCAAAATGCAGCACCTGGCCCAGAGCATGGACACCGCTGTCGGTCCGGCCCGCTCCATGAATCACCACAGGCTGGCCTTTATTGATACGGGTCAGGGTCTTTTCAATCTCTTCCTGAACGCTTCTGGCATGGGGCTGCCGCTGAAAGCCAGCAAAGCCATAACCATCATAGGAAATAATCGCTTTATATCGTGTCATGTGTTTATTTTAGCAGGAAAAAAAGCCCCCAGCAAGCTCTAAAAGCAGGAACTGTCCGGGGACAGATTTTTTGAAAAATATCGTTTAAGAATCAGGGATTTTTTCTGTTCCGACTTGCCATTATGCAACAAAACAACCCATCTGAATCAGACTGTCAGTGACGACACAAACAGAACTAATTCATATGGGTTATTGATCACATATTGCTAAAGGTCATTATTTGCAGCTACTCATGTAGGCAATTAAACACTTTTTCTTAGGAACCCCAAATGGAGTTTTCATCCATAAGCTGTTGGTATTCTTGAGCAACTGCGTAAAGACAGCATACTTGAAGTCCTTGGTTGCCCGTTCATCGACACGAGACTTCTTCAGATCCTTGTCAACAGCTTCTGCAAAGCCAGCTTTCAACTCTTCATAAGTGTGATAGACTTTTCCGTTGACAGTCACTGGCTTAATACCTGAGGTTTGTGCTTTATCCACAACTTTTCTGAAGTAAGCTTTCTTGAAGTCTTCCATTGTTTCAAATTCGCCTTCAGAAATTTGCTTGATGATAAAGTTATCGCTCAAACCAGTCACCCCTTGCTCATTGGCTGTCTTACGGTGTTTATTAGAAGCATAGCTTACAAAGCCTTTTTCATAGCCATAGTAACCCCAGATTCTGAAGGTATTATGCTTGAACATCAAGGCTCCTGGCGCCCCAGTATTGTTTTGACCACCACCATAGATACCTGTCATAAAGTCGATAGCAATGTAACTAGAGTCATAGTCAGCAGGATTATAGGTTCGATTGTCAACCGCACGGTTAGACAGCAAGCCTTGGTCAACCAAGTCCTCTACAGATGAAACGGACATATTCGCTTTCTCCTCTGCCGTCAACTCTCTCACGACGTCATATTGGGTTCGAGGATCCACAACTTTCGGTTCAACCTTCTTGAACCATTTGGCTGCTGCTTCATTTCCTTTGGCAACAACAGCTTGACCTTCAAGGTAATCCAGCAGCATGAGGGTATCATTATAGCCCTTCATATAATGGTCGATGTCTGCTCGGTTCTTGAAGAGACTTGGCGAGCTATTGAAAATGAGACTACCATTATTTGGACGATCAAAGGCCATATTGAGACCCAGAGCACCCCAGCCTGGCTGATCAGGAACAGGCGATTGGAGCAGACCTTGGGCATAGCCTTCTGGTCCGATTCCTTGTCGTCTGCCATGTCCGCCCAGGTAAATATAGCCGTCATTGACGTGGGTGAGCTCATGCGTAAAGACGGACACACCGTATTCTGTCAAGAGGTCAAAGGCCTCAAAGTTCACACGAATTGAACCGGCAGCATGGGCACCATAACCGTTTGACTTGTACCAGCCACCAGCTCTGCCCCCAACTAGGTTAAAGAACTCGCGGGATGGTGCATAAGGATTGCCCTTATTATCATTTCCGTTGACATCAATCCAGCCGCGTCCTTCCACATCAAAACCATCCCATACAGCCGTTACATTTTGCTTGACCATTCTGGACTTGATATCATCTGAGAGCAGTTTGTACCAAGTGTCTACGTGATTTCGATGCTGGGTCGCTACTTCCTTGATGCGCGCATTAAATCGTTCATCAGACCATGACCGGCGCTTGTCTCTGTTGACAAAGGCCATCGTGCTATAGTTTGACAGAATGGCTAAGCGCGTATTCTTCAAGGTTAGCAGCGGAAGGATATAGTTACTGAAATATTCAGAGTTGAGGTTATCAAAGACGCGATACTTAGCAGACTTAATCTCCTCGACTTCTGACTGGCGTTCTTCAAACTGAATAAAGCCTCGGGTTGCATCCTTGAACCATGAATCCATATCCGCAAAGTCAGTCAGTAGGCGACGGTTGTAATCCAAGTAAGCCACCAAATCACTAGACTTGGACTCAGCCTTCAACTGACGTGCAAACATATTGACATTGTCTGCCCCTTCAGTTGATTTTCTGTCGAACGACCAATCTTAATCAAGCGATCCAGCAATGACACTTTTTCACCATAGAAGTCTGGTTTGAAGAGCACCAGCACCTTGAGGTTATAGTCGCCAAATTTGAGATCGTAATAACGGTTGAGGTAGGTCAGACCGAGCATGATAGCGGTCTTATTCTCTTCAATTTTAGCTTTCAGAGCTTCATTGGCTGCTGGATTGTCAGCATGGAATCTTGTCCACTCATTGGCCAGGAGCTTGCCAAGCATATCCTTCAAGTTGGCTTTCACTTCAGCCAGAGATTCATCCAAGAAGAGGCGCTTCACTTTGTTGACCCTATCATTATCATTAGGAAGACCAACAGAACGATAGACTTCATCACTGTATAGTTCAAAACTCTTCAAGCTCTCAGTCAGCTGCGTCAGCAAGTCTTCTTTGACTGCCGTTGAGTGATTTGGAGTATAGACCGTACCAAGCTCTGCAATCTGATATTCCGGCAGAACCGTCTGTTCAAATCGTGCTTGATTTTGAAGATTGTAGATAGTCTTGCTTCCGTCTGCAAAATGGACTAAGATCTTATCTGCATCTGTTCCGCCAGCAACAAACTGATTGCCCTTCAGCGCTTGAACTGATAGGACTTTCTTAGTTAACAAGTCACCCGCCTTACCAGCATCCACCAGCTTATTGGCTTCATGAATCAAGAACTCTTGATTGTAGAAAGGCATAAAGCGCTCTAGGTTCTGATAAAGCTGTTCATTTTCTGCCTTGTAACCTGGCTTGTCTTGATAAGTACTTGTTCTCAGGATAGCAGCATTCAGCTTCTCAGTCGTTACTTCATTTGCGCTGCTTTGTTCAAGAGCCGTAATCCGATAGCTCTTGACTTTTTGCTCCGCTTCAGCTTCTGTCAAGCGACGGAACTTGGCATCTTTTCCTGTCTTGGTTCCAGAGCTGTGTCCCGTAACACCAAAGAGGTTTTGGAGTTTTTGCCCCATCCAAGCATCGGTAATCTCATTATCAGAGCTAAAGAGCTCTTTTCCGTTCACTACTGTGGCATAGCTGACAGTGTCATTGATAGTTCCATACGGCCAAATGGAAGCAGCGATACCAGCTGCATTTCTTGAGCCTGCATCCTCTAACTTACCTTTGGCAACCGACTGAGTGAGCTTGCCCCAATTACCCCAGCCTGCACCTGAATAGTTGGTGAAGTTTTGAGCGACCAGCATACCTGCATTTTGGCCACTCTTGACCCAAATATCTGCTTCGACATAAGCTCGGCTTACCAAGGACATGGCGTTGGTGCCTGCGATACCGGCTGTGACAGAGTTTCCCCCCTTGGACTTAATACGGCCCTTAAAGGAGACATTTTCAACTCGAGATTGGCCTTCTATATTATTAACCAGACCGGCTATATGGTCTCTTCCTTCCAAGTATCCTTGGACATTGACGTTTTCGATTACTCCTTTATTCTTCAAGCGAGCAGCAATTGTCGCAATAGTATCGCCCGCTTGCGAATCTGGATAAACCATATTGACCCGCTTAAAGTCAATATCCTTGACCGTTCCGCCAGTAATCGTATCAAATAGAGGATGCGCTAAGTCTAAAATCGCATGGCGCTCACCATTTTGCCCACCAATCAGCTGGCCTTTGAATTCACCTTGCAGGTAAGACTTGCTGTTGGCTGGTTTGTCAATCAGCTTGGCACTGATACTGCGGCCCAGAATAAAGGTTCCAGAAGGATTTTCCTTGATACCGTCTAAGAGATCTTGGAAGTCATAGTAGACATTTCCTTCACGCTTCTTGGCCTTTTCCAGATAGAAATCAAAGCTGTTTTGAAGACCAGTTGTGCTTCTTTGCAGCAAGTTTGGCAGCTGAGCTTGAATCTTAAAGACAGGCTGGTTGTCAACGACCACTTCCTCGATAGAGGTAACCGGCAGGACAGTGTCCTTGAACTGGTCGGATGTAAAGTGCAGGTAATATTGGTCCAGATTTGCTGGTTTTTCAGCCAAAGTAGGCATCAATTTTGTCTGACCATTCTCAACCTTCATCAAGGCGACATTAGTGATGGACTTGAGTTCCACCTTCTTAAGGTCAAGCTGAACTGTCTCTCGAGCTAACTCTTTGCTTTCAGATCCATTTCCTAAGTCATAAGACAGGGTCGTCTCGATATCATAAGGTGAATAGTAGTCCAAACCACTGAAGCTGGCAGTCAACTGACCGGTCGCCAAGTTTTGCTCTGCTATTAATTGACCATCCTTCTTCAGACGAACATGAGCACTAGTAAAGGCTTGATCCCTGTCCGTCAGCTGGTATTGAATTTGCGCTGACTTCTGCAATTCATCCTTCTTAACCGCTGAAACAGTCAGAGTTGGCGCTGTTTTAAGAGCCAATAAGTCGGCTAAAGCCTGCTTGAGTTGATTGACGCCTGCATCTACTTCATCTTGACTCGACGAAGTTTGATAAACCGTCGCAGCCATATTCTTAATTGCTTGCAGCTGCTGATAGGATTGATTGTTGTAAACTGCTGGATCCACAGCCGCTGCTAAAGCTAGCTGCTTGCTCAATTCTTCTTTATTGATGCGAGCCTTGCTACCCCGAGTGACCACTGTATCAACTGCTTCATGCAAGATTCTTTCAGTTGTTTGCGGCTCCGATATGCGATTACCGTCCAAGACTTCATAGCTGGTTACAATTTCTTTGTCCTGGAGTTCCATCGACAATGGTCTCCTCATCAAGATACTTGCTATCATCTGTCTTGTTGACAACTTGAGGTTCAATCGTTTCTAGCTTGATGTCTGTATGCAGACTAGGCTGTTCTGGCTGAACTGTTGACTCACCATTAACGCCACCTGTGTATTCTGGCAAAGCGGGCTCAACCGGAGCCGTGTCACTAACTGTAGCTACCGGAGCATCATAGACTGGATTGTCTGCTTGAACTGTCGATTCGCCGTTAACGCCGCCTGTATATTCTGGCAAAACTGGCTCGACTGGGGCTGTATCCTCTGCTGTGCCTATCGACTCTGTATAAGCTGGTTTCTCAGGTTGAACTGCCGACTCGCCGTTAACGCCGCCTGTATATTCTGGGAGGGCGGGCTCAACCGGAGCCGTGTCACTAACTGTAGCAACTGGAGCATCATAGACTGGATTGTCTGCTTGAACTAGCGATTCGCCATTAACGCCGCCTGTGTATTCTGGCAAAGCTGACTCGACTGGGGCTGTGTCGCCAACTGTAACGACTGGGGCAGTATAGACTGGAGTTTCCGCTTGAACTAGCGACTCACCGTTCACAGCACCGCTGTACTCCGGTAAGGCGGGCTCTTGTAAACTTTCTCCTTTCGCCGTTTCTATAGGTGGATTTGACGGCTGAGGAGCTGGACTAGGATTTGGAGCTGGAGTTGGAAGATTCCCTATCTGGCCAGAATCACTTTCATCAGGATTCAGCTGATACAGCAACGCTGCTTGAGCAGCTCGATCAATAGAATCAGAATCCTCTTTTGCAGCTTCTGACACTTCTGCTTGCGCTTGAGCCTCTTGACCAGCTGGCAAAGAGGTTGTCTTGGTCTCTATCAAAGTACGCAAATCAGAAGCGGTAAAGTAACCGATATAGTTATAGCCTGCAATAGTCACATCCGCTTCAGAAACTGCTGACGAAACCGCAACTTGACGGTTATATGAAAGCAATTCCCGATTTTCTAGCGCAAACGCTTGAGGAGACTGTAACACAGTTTGTCCCAAGCTACCTAGCAAAAGCACTCCTAGTAACTTACCAGATTTCTTTCGTGAGAATACCAAGACAGCCAAAATAGCCGTTCCCGCAAATAAGCCGAGAAGCGGCTGACCGTTATTTCCTGTACTCGGCAAGACAGTTTGGCCATCTTGCTTCCGATAAATCAAGTAATAATTTTCCCCTGTTTGCAGATTTTCAGGCAGACCTTTCTTAATCAGACCTTTTTCCTGCTCTGTTAGCTCTTGCTCTTCAACATAAGTATAGTGAGCAGTCGCACCGCCTCCAACTTCATCCGCAGCAACAGTCGAACTGGACAAAGAGCTCCCAAATCAGAGCTGCAATGGCAACTGAGCCCACACCGACAGACAATTTGCGAATCGAATATTTCTGAATTCGCTCCTGCACTTTTTCAAAACATTTCACTTTATAAATCCCCTTTTTCCTAAAATGTATAAAGCTAATCTCCCATTATCTTCCTAACCAACTCCCCAGCAGGCCAAAAAAAGATGCGTTTTTATACATATAGTATTATCATATATCTTTTTAGGAAATTTTTTTACAATAGATTTTACTTACAATTATTTTTTTTGTAAGAGTAAATTGAGAAAAATCACTTTAGTCTTTATAGCGAATTTCTTTTAATTAAAGGGCTGGTCAATGCGGTTCTCTTACTTGACTAGATTTGCCAAATCTCCTTCTAGAAAACATAAAAAGAACAGCTTTAGGCTGCTCCTTTTCATCTGATTACAAATCTTCCAAGGCATCTTTCATTTTGTCAAAGAAGCCTTTTTTCTTAGGATTGACCGAGATATTGCCAGCTTCCGCAAATTCTTTGAGGGCTGCTTTTTGACGGTCGTTGAGGCCAGTCGGCGTCACAACATTGACAGTTACATACTGATCCCCCATGCTTCCACCACGCAGACTCGGTGCTCCCTTGCCACGCAGGCGGAAACGCTTGCCAGTCTGTGTTCCTTCTGGGATATTCAGCTCAACATCCCCGTGAACAGTTGGGATATCCACACTGTCACCAAGAGCCGCTTGGACAAAGTTGAGATTGAGCTTGTAGTAAATGGTAGAGCCATCTCGCTCAAACTTGTCGCTCGGCTCAACTTGGACCACGACATAAAGATCACCATAAGGGCCGCCATTAAAGCCTGCTTCACCTTGACCAGACAGACGGACCTGCTGACCAGTTTCCACACCAGCTGGGATTTTCACCTTAACGCTGTGAGCCTGTTTTTCATGACCCGTTCCGTGACAGGTTTCACAAGGACTTTTGATTTCTTTTCCTCGGCCATGACAGACATCACAGGTCACTTGCCGACGCATCATGCCAAGCGGTGTCTGGGTATCAACATTGATGACACCTGAGCCATGGCAGCGACCACAGGTAACAGGGCTAGTTCCTGGCTTAGCACCAGACCCGTCACAGGTACGACAAGTCGCTTCGCGGTTATACTTGATTTCCTTCTCAGCTCCGAAAATCGCTTCTTCAAAGCGGAGATTTACACGATACTGAAGATCATCCCCTTGGCGCGGAGCATTAGGATTACGCGAAGCGCCACCACCAAAGAAGCTGGAGAAGATATCTTCAAAGCCGCCAAAGCCGGAGCCATCAAAGCCACCGAAGCCGCCTGCACCACCGCCAAAGCCACCATTAGCTCCCGCAGCACCGTATTGATCATAGGCTGCCCGCTTTTGCTCGTCGCTCAGCGTTTCATAAGCCTCTTGGACTTCTTTGTATTTGTCCTCCGCCCCAGCTTCCTTATTAATGTCGGGGTGATACTTTTTAGATAATTTCCGATAGGCTCTCTTGATCTCATCCTGAGAAGCATTCTTAGAGACACCTAGACGGTCATAATATTCTGTATTGTTCATGTAAGATACCAAGACCGTAAAATTCGACTGAAAAATAGGAAATCAGGCGACGGAGCGATGCTCCTAGGCTGATTTCTTCTTTTCCAAGAATTTAGGTCGGGTTCAGTTCCTTTCTTTAAATTTTAGAAAATATTGATCAGAGGGTATTTTCAAATTCATGCTTCATTTCAGCAAACTCTTCTTCTGATAAAGTGAATATCAAGTCCTCTTCCGAATACTGATTCCGTTCTTTAAAATAGTCGTCAGCATTATCCACCAAACCTAGACTAAGAAGCACTTTTCTCGCAAACGCTTGATGTGCAAAGCCAACAGCTGTAATGATGTTCTTATCTTGCAGAACAGCTTGAGCTTTGAAATTTTCACGCGGTAGAAATTCAAAATAGTCAAAGAAGTTTTGCCAAATCCCACCAGTAAATTTAGTGTCCTTCAATAAACCTGCTTTCGCCAATAAAATGGGCGCTGAGGAAATAGCTGCAATAAAAACTTCTTGCTGCTTCAAACTTCCTAGGAAAGAAATCAATTTTTCATCATGCAGAGTAGGGACAATATTTATCATTCCTGGCAAAATGACACAAGAATAGTCTTCGATAACTACTTCATCCAGTGTTCCAGTAGGTTGACAGGGAAGTCCATCTTCCGATCTTATAACATTTCTATCTGTACCAACATAATCAACCTCAACACCAAAAGATAGAGCTAAAGTACTGGTCAGACCGACTACTTCATAAAGTGAAAAAAATTAGGATAAATTAAACAGAGCACTTTCTTCATAAGCGTCACCCTCTAGTTTAGCGAAAAACAGAGGCTGGGTTGCAACCTCTGGATTTCTTCCTATCATTACGACGTGAAATTTTCAAAACAATATTTTTTGAAAATTTTTTTGACGCGATAACTGATTGGATTTTAGGTTCGTCTTTCAGACTCCCAAAAATCCTAATCATCCTCGCGGGGGTTCGACTACGAACTAAAAACTTTCAATTTTTAGTTCTGTCTCACCGCCTATTTCTCAGTAAACTCTCCGTCTACGACATCGTCGTCTGCTTTAGATTGAGCCTGTGTTTTCAGCTCCTTCTGCTCCTGCTTGGGCTTGTTGAGCCGCAGCAGCTTGCTCGTAGAGTTTCACTGCTAGTGCTTGAGCTTTTTCGTTGAGAGCTTCCAATTTCGCTTTCATGTCGTCCAAGTTGTTGTCTTCTTGAGCTTTCTTAAGGTCATCAAGGGCAGCTTGAGCAGCTTCACGTTCTGCGTCGAAGCCTTTACCTTCAGTTTCCTTGATTGTCTTTTCAGTCGCAAAGATTGCTTGGTCAACTTCGTTACGAAGGTCAACTTCTTCTTTACGTTTCTTATCTGCTTCAGCGTTTGCTTCTGCATCTTTCATCATGCGGTCGATTTCTTCGTCAGTCAGGCCGCTGTTAGATTGGATAACAATGTGTTGTTCTTTTTGAGTTCCAAGGTCTTTAGCCTTAACAGATACGATACCGTTTTTGTCAATGTCAAAGGTTACTTCGATTTGAGGGATTCCACGAGGAGCAGCTGGGATATCTGTCAATTGGAAACGTCCAAGTGTCTTGTTATCCGCTGCCATTGGGCGTTCACCTTGAAGAACATGGATATCAACGGCTGGTTGGTTGTCCGCTGCTGTAGAGAAGACTTGTGATTTAGAAGTTGGAATTGTTGTGTTGCGGTCAATCAGCTTAGTGAAGACACCACCCATTGTTTCGATACCAAGTGACAATGGTGTTACGTCAAGAAGGACAACGTCCTTAACATCACCAGTGATAACACCACCTTGGATAGCAGCACCCATGGCAACTACTTCGTCAGGGTTTACTGATTTGTTTGGCTCTTTACCAGTTTCAGCTTTAACAGCTTCCACAACTGCAGGAATACGAGTTGAACCACCAACCAAGATGACTTCGTCGATTTCTGACAAGCTCAAGCCTGCGTCAGAAAGAGCACGGCGAACTGGTTCTTTAGTGCGCTCTACCAAGTCACGAGTCAAATCGTCGAATTTAGCACGAGTCAGAGTCATTTCCAAGTGGAGAGGTCCAGCGTCGCCGGCTGTGATAAACGGCAAGCTGATTTGAGTTGAAGTTACACCTGAAAGGTCTTTCTTAGCCTTTTCAGCTGCATCTTTCAAACGTTGAAGCGCCATCTTGTCATTTGACAAGTCGATGCCGTTCTCTTTCTTGAACTCAGCTACCATATGGTCGATAATCTTTTGGTCAAAGTCGTCACCACCGAGTTTGTTATCACCAGCAGTTGCCAATACATCAAAGACGCCATCACCCAACTCAAGGATTGAAACGTCAAAGGTACCACCACCAAGGTCAAATACCAAGATTTTTTCTTCTTTATCTTGTTTGTCAAGACCGTAAGCAAGAGCAGCTGCAGTTGGTTCGTTGACGATACGTTCTACTTCAAGGCCAGCGATTTTACCAGCGTCTTTAGTCGCTTGACGTTGTGCATCGTTAAAGTAAGCTGGTACTGTGATAACTGCTTTGCTTACTTTTTCACCAAGGTACTCTTCTGCATAACCTTTCAAGTACTGCAGAATCATAGCTGAGATTTCTTGCGGAGTGTACTCTTTACCATTAGCAGCTACTTTTTCAGATGTTCCCATTTTTGATTTGATGGAAATGATTGTATCTGGATTTGTTACTGCTTGACGTTTTGCCGCATCACCAACGATGATTTCACCATTTTTGAATGACACTACAGATGGTGTTGTACGGTTTCCTTCTGGGTTTGCAATGATTTTGCTTTCAGTTCCTTCAAGAACTGCAACTGCTGAGTTTGTTGTACCTAAGTCAATACCGATAATTTTAGACATATTTTTTTACCTCTTTTTACTTTAATTTATTTTCAATACTCTTTGGTTCGCTTCGCGCACTATTGCAAAGCTGAACAATTTTTTATCTTTCTTCATAGTTTATTGTCGTTTCGGACAAGATTTTTCAAGTTTTCTAGCCTAGTTATAGACCACTACCATTGCTGGGCGCAGAATCCGATCATGAAGTTTGTAGCCTTTTTGGAAGACCTGCGCGATGGTGTCAGCTGGGTGCTCATCGTCAGCTGGAACGGTTTGAATGGCCATATGATAGTTATGGTCAAAAGCTCCGTCAGCTGGGATTTCTTCGATCCCCTCTTCTTTGAGAGCATGAATCAAACTTTCCTGCACCATTTCCAGTCCTTTTTTGACATCATCTGTCAGACCTTCAACGGCAAGCGCACGCTCCAGATTATCTATCGAAGGCAAGATAGCTTTTGCCAGATCCTGACTGCGGTATCTTTGCAGCTGCTGGCGTTCTTCATTTGCTCGGCGCTGGATGTTCTGCATTTCTGCATGAGCACGGAGATATTTGTTTTCAAAATCTTCTGCTCGCTCATTAGCCAGTTCTAATTCTGATTTTTCAGGGCTTGCTGATTCAGCTTGCTCAGCTGTTTCTACAGCTTCCTCTTTTACTTCCACTTCTTCTGGATGTTCTTCTTGTTTATGTTTTGCCACAAGGCACCTCCTTTTTAGGAATATTTATATTATGTTTAATGGACTTCGTAGTGATTGCTGCTCAGATAGCGATAGAAGTCGGTCAGCTTCATGGTCAGCACGCGATTGACAACATTCATCTGACTGACGAGCCGTTGGTAGTCAAGATTAACCGGACCGACAACTGCCAGCACTCCAAATCCTCGATAAGGAATCAGGAATTTGCTGGAAATTAGTGTCAAATCAGCCAAACAGCTTTCTCTACTGTCTGCCACGCGCACGCTTTGCATCTGATCTTCGGCCAAACTATCGCGAATTTCAAATGCTACTTTCTGCGGGTCATCAAAAAACTGATAGGCCGTCAGGTCTGAGAATTCCAAGAGCTGAACCTTGCCAGACAGAATCACATTTTCCTTGAAAATATCACCAAAGATATGCTCAAAAAGCTGAATGACATTGTCCGTCGTAGTGAAATAGCGCTGGATAATCTGCGGAATTTCCGTCCGAATCTTGTAATGGATGTCCAGCACTGTCTGTCCCAAGAACCGCTCCCTTACCAAACCTTTAAGCCTATCCAGATCTTCTTTTAAGAAGTTACGCGGAATCATAAACTGACTGGTAATGGTATTGGACTCATCCAAAGTGAAGACCGCCAGAGCCGTGTGCTGACTGAGCACAACGATGTCAAAAGCTGTCAAACGCTGCCGACTGGGTTCTACATCCAGTGCAACAACCGTGCATCCACTGAGCTTGGTCAAAAGGTCTGCTGCCTGTTGAAGAATGTCCTCCAAGTTGAAAAACTCATGGTCAAAGGCTTTGATAACCTCATAAAGTTCATTCTCAGCGAGACGATCAAAGGACAGAGAATGCTTGACAAAGTACTGAAAACCAGCCACGCTAGGCTTACGGCCGCTGGACGTATGCGCCTTTTCCAGAAGCCCCTGCTTTTCCAAAGCTGCCATATCGTTTCGGATGGTGGCACTACTGGAATTGATAGAATCCTGCAGGGCTTTGGAGCCGACCGGCTCGTGAGTCTTGGTAAAGATATCAATAATCAAATTCAAAATCTCATTTTGACGCTCCGTGACCACGGCATCACCTCCAATCAAGATTCTGCTGTCAATTAGCACTCAACCACCTCGAGTGCTAACTCATGATTCTATTATACACTCTTCTACTCCAAAGTCAAGACAAAAACTCAAAAAATTAGCACTCTTTTTTCAAGAGTGCTAAAAATCGGTCTAGCGACCTAGATTAGTCGTCCAAGATTTGTAAACGGCGCATCAAATAGAAAGAAATTCCTGCAAAAAGAAGCAACCAAACTAGCAGAGCCAAAAATTCTCCGCTCCATAAATGGAAATGAGACCAATCTTTCATATAACTACTAAAGAGGCCCATAAAGCTATAACGCAGCACCTTAAATAACTCCTCGCTCATATTTGAAAACATAGGAATAAATGCCGCCAAGAGCATGGCTGGAACACTAAGGGATTGTGCCATGACTTGATTTTTACAAAACAAACCAACCATTAAAAAGAAGAAAATTAAGACCAGCATGGTCAATAAGAGAACCAAACTATAGCTGAACAGATGATTAGAAAGCTTAGCTCCCACCAAAAGTGGGGTAATGACGATATAAAAATTCCAATAATCGCTGGCCAGATTAAGGCGGAGAGAATGTATTGACCCGCTGTCACACCAGCCAAGCGCAAACTTTGCAAATTACGTTTTTCTCTTTCCTCAGCTAGGATGATGATGATAGGTGTCCCAACAGACATGGCTAGAGAGAAAGGCAGAGAGATTGTAAGCAACATAGTAGCTAGTTTATCCGCTCCAATTTCCTTACCCGCTCCATTCAGTGAAAAAATAAATTTATAGAGAAAAATGAGGAAAATTGGCATGAAAACCTGCAATAGAATACTTTTATTAGCTAGCGTCACTTGACCTCTCAGCCAAATCATACCTTTTAATTTATTAGACATTTAAGGTACCTCCTGTCAAAGTGATGAAAACATCTTCCAAAGTTGGTTCGCAGGAATGAATACTGATAACATTGGACAAATCCAAGCCTCCTTGCAGTTCCTCAAAAGGCACTGTCTTAGTCGTCAAATCTAGATATTCTAAACGAACCTTCTTATCTGTATTATACTTTTGGATTATCTCATGCGGACTGCCTACTTCAACTAATTTTCCTTTACTTAGCAAGGCCAAGCGATCACACAAGAGGGTAGCTTCCTGCATATCATGAGTCGTCAGAAAAATAGTTGTCCCCTGCGCTTTTAGTTCCAGCAGCAATTCGTGAATGGTGCGAGAGGTTGACGGATCCAAACCACTGGTTGGCTCATCCAAAAAGAGCAGTTTAGGTCGATTAATCAAGGCACGCACCAGTAACATGCGCTGCTTCATACCCGTAGATAGTTTTTCAGCCACCTTGTTGCGACTATCATAAAGCCCCACTTTTCGGAGAAGTTCATCGACTTCTGTCATATTAACACCAAAGAGCATAGCATAAGCCTTGAGATTTTTATAAAGTGACATCTTTTCATAAAAACCGCTGCCATCGCTGACAATCCCAATCTGCTCCAGGATTTCTACCTTTAAATCCTCAACCGGTGCAGACAGCACATGAGCTGTCCCAGCATCTGCAGACAACTGACCAGTCAAAATATTGATAGTCGTGGTTTTACCAGATCCAGAAGGCCCTAGAAAGCCAAAAATCTCTCCCTCTTGGATGGAAAAATCAATTCCTGCTAAGGCTTCTTGTTCCTTGAACTTCTTTTTCAAGCCTTGCACTTCAATAATGGTCTTTTTCATTGTTTCCTCGCTTTCACAACAGTATTTAACAAAACTGCAATCAATCTTTCAGTTCCTGCCTCATTTTCCAAAAACGCAAGGCAATATGGACCAGTTGACAGAACAGAATGAGCAATATGACACAGTCTATTGCTAAGATTGATTTGAATAATAGACTTGCTTTCAAACTTTTCCGGGAAATATCTAGAATGAGATAGGTAGTGACACATAAAACCATGATGGCTGGCAAAAAACGCCATATAAGTAAACGCTTGACCATTTCTAGCTTAGACCATGCGTCATTATAGATTTCAAGATCACTGTCTGCATCAATCTGAGAAACCGGCTTGCGGAAATAAGAAAATTGATTAAAGTTTGTAATATGCTCCCAGCCACAATCCTCAAACAGTTGATAATAGGATTCCTGCTCCGCCTTCTTCATAGGGCGAAAATCTAATTGATAGGCCACGTCCTGAGGCGGACAGGACTCAAATGTATAACGAACCGCAACAAGAAAGGGAGAATAACTTACTTTTTTCAATTTCCAGCCTTGGCTATGCATTTTTTTAAAATAAGCTGCTTCTCTGTCATAGTCTGCAATGGTAAAGATTTTATAGACAATCTTCTTTTCCATCAAACTTCCTCCTTACTATTGCGGTAAAGGCGCTCAATCCGCTGGATTTCCAACTCTAAAATCTGTCTTCCAAGCTCCGTGATAGAATAGAGTTTTCTCTTTTCTTCCTCACGAACAAAGGCAATCAGACCATCTTTCTCCATCTTTGCCAAGGTTCCGTACATGGTTCCCGGACTGATAGATAGTTGTCCTTCTGTCAGCTCCTTGACTTTTTGAGTAATACTGTAGCCATGCCTTTCTTTCTGAAGACAGAAGAGGATATAAAAACCTGTCTCTGTCATTGGTACATAGACTCTCCTAAGCTTTTCTGTCAATCCACTCATCTTTTCATCTCACTTTCACCTCGATATATCGAACCTTGATATAAAAAATTATATCGCAGTTCGATATAGTTGTCAAGGGTTTATAAATATTTTTACAGAAAGTGATTCATTTTTATCTTTCAATACTTGTAGCTGATTTGATCAGAAGTTAAAAGGATTAGAGACCTGCATTCTGATAAATCAGCATAAAAAAAGCCAGGAAAACCTGACTTACTTGTTTATTTTCCTGCTGCCTTAAGCAGGGCGATGTATTCTTCCAGAACCAGATTGTGCTTCTGCATATACTGGGCATTCTCCACACCGACATAGCGATAGTGCCAGTTCTCAAATCAACTCCAGTAATGTCACTCTTGCCATCCGGATAGCGAAGGACAAAACCATACTGCGGAGCTAGCTCAGCAATCTTAGCAGCCACTTCATCCTCCTGGCCTTCTGGAGCGCTCATATCAATAGCCAAGCCCGTTTGATGCTCACTGGCTCCTGGAAGCTGCACTTGCTTCAGCACGATGTTGACTGCTTCTTCATTCGACAAGCCTTTGGCAACTTCCCCAGCAACTTTTTCGTTATAGAGTTCCTCCTGCTCAGCTCGGCTGCGATAGCCAGAGATTAAAGTTTCTTCAGGAGCTATCGCCTGGGCTGCAGCTAGGAATTGCCGAGTATTTTCAGCAATGCGGCTATCGACCTGGACCTCTCCGATCTGAGTCAGATTAGGTTTTTTTTCTTCTTGCTGGTTGTCACGATTGACCAATATCAAATTCCAGTCAGTAGAAGAAACCTTGGGCAAATCAGACTGCGAACTCTCTGAGCTAGAAGAGCCCTTCGTAGCAGAACTACTAGACGAACCCGAAAACTGAATCTTTGCAAGCAGATCTTGTAACAAGGACGGACGGAAATAAATCGCCGTTCCTCCAGCTGCCAGACACAAGACGATTAACAGCAAAAGTGTCAACCCAATCTTCTTAGACTTCGATTTTCTCTTTTCTTTGCGATGTTTAGCGCGTTTCAACTTCTTCCTCCATTACTTTGGCACCGGCCTCTCGATAAGACATGTCTCCGACGCAAGCTACTGTGAATTTACCGTCTTCATAGTCTACAACCGTCACACTGCCATTGTCCAAACCATGAGGCCGAGTTCGATTGATTAGATAGACAAAGGTTCCGATGGTCATGCCGTGGCTGACTACAAGAGCATTGCCACCACCAGCAGCTTCCAGCTCCTCAGCTATGGCTGAAAAGCCTTCCCAGATTCGGCCGCTGAGCTTTTCCCAGTTTTCTGCCCAGCCCGCTGTATCGACTTCTACAAGGCCTTCTGCCAACTCAGCATAGCTAAGCTGATGAACATGCTCAATATTGAAAACCCGGGGCATCACACCCATAAAGAGTTCTCCATCATAGCCACCATCAAAACTGCCAAAGCACCATTCGCGAATCCGCTTATCAAAGGTATAAGGAATCTGATCTGTCAGACCCAGCTCCTCTAGAATAATGCCCATGGTCTGAATAGTTCGGCCGCTGTCGCTGGAACGGGCCATTTTGAAATCAAGCCCAGCTTCTCTCAAGCCAATGCCCAACTCATGAATGCCACGTTCCCCGACTTCAGTCAATGGGGTATCAGACCAGCCTTGAGCCCGGCCGATAGTATTAAACATGGTTTTGCCATGACGAACCAAGTATAATCTTGTTTTTGCCATTTCATTTCCTCCGTTGTTCTTTTCATATTATACCATTTTATGAAGAAATTGGCGCCATCTGGCTTTCAAAGCAAAAAGCAGGAGTTTCAAAACTCCTACTCATTCTTGGTTTTCTCGGTCTAATATGGCTGCGCCGACCTGACGGTAAGACACATCACCCAAGGCCTGGATGCTAAAGCGACCATCTTCATACTCCAGCACTGTGACACTGCCATTTTCGACATTAGGATTTTTCGTGATATTCTCATCAACCAGATAAGCCAAAGTACCAATGGTCATGCTGTGACTGACGACCAGAGCATTCCCGCCACCAGAGGACTCCACCTCTCTAGCAATGGCTTCAAAGCCTTCTAAAATTCGACTGCTAAGCTTGTCCCAAGGTTCAGCCCAGCCAGCCGAATCCACTTCTACCAAGCCATTCGCCAAATCAGGCCAACTGAGTTCCTTATAATTATCCGTCTTAAGAACTCGTGGGATAACGCCATGAAAGAGCTCACCACCATAAGCACCATCAAAACTGCCAAAACACCACTCTCGGATTCTTTTATCAAAGGTATAAGGGATTTGCCCAGTTAAGCCAAGTTCCTCCAACACAATCCCCATAGTCTGAATAGTTCGGCCGCTGTCGCTGGAAAAAGCCTTGACAAAAGGCAAACCCGACTCTCGCAATCCGATACCCAGCTCACGAATACCGCGCTCACCTTTGGCAGTCAGCGGGGTATCAGACCAACCTTGAGCCCGGCCGATAGTATTGAACATGGTCTTGCCATGACGGATAACATAGAGTCTTGTTTTTGACATTAAATACTCCTTTTTAAACATAAATTATGTCAGGACAGAAAAATGACTTATTAATTTTTAAAACTGTGAATGGGCGCTGGAATCTGACCGCCCCGCGCAATAAAGGCAGCTGACGAAGCCTGATTGACCTTCATGACTGGAGCTGTTCCCAAGAGTCCGCCAAATTCAATCATATCGCCTTCCTTGCCCTTGGGAATAATCCGCACAGCTGTCGTCTTTTGATTGATAACGCCAATAGCTGCTTCATCCGCAATCATGGCCGCGATGGTTTCAGCCGGTGTCGCCTCTGGAATGGCAATCATATCCAAACCTACCGAGCAGATAGCTGTCATAGCTTCTAGCTTTTCTAGATTGAGCGAGCCATTTTGGACAGCCGCAATCATGCCCTCGTCTTCTGACACAGGAATGAAAGCACCAGACAGTCCGCCAACCTGATTGCAGGCCATAACACCGCCTTTTTTAACTTGATCATTGAGCAGGGCAAGCGCCGCTGTCGTACCATGAGTGCCAACTGTTTCCAAGCCCATTTCTTCCAAGACACGAGCCACTGAATCGCCGACAGCGGGCGTTGGAGCCAGACTCAAGTCAACAATCCCGAACTTGACGCCCAGACGCTCGCTGGCCATCTGACCGACCAACTGACCGATACGAGTGATTTTGAAAGCTGTTTTTTTGACCGTTTCAGCGACCACGTCAAAGCTCTCACCACGGACCTTTCCAAGGCCCGTTTAACAACACCAGGCCCAGAAACTCCGACATTGATGACCACATCTGCTTCACCAACACCATGGAAGGCGCCTGCCATAAAAGGATTGTCCTCTACTGCATTAGCAAAGACGACCAGCTTGGCAGCCCCCATGTCAGAAAGCTGGGCTGTTTCCTTGATAATCCGCCCCATATCCGCAACTGCCGTCATATTGATGCCAGTCTTGGTTGAGCCGATATTGACAGAGGAGCAGACCTTGTCCGTCTCAGCCAAAGCACGTGGAATAGAGTTAATGAGAATTTCATCGCCTTTTTGATAGCCCTTTTGGACCAAGGCCGAGAAACCACCGATAAAGTCAACGCCGATTTCCTTGGCCGCCTTGTCTAAAGCCTTGGCCAACGGAACATAGTCAATGCTGTCTGTCGCTGCCCCAATCAGAGAAATCGGAGTCACGGAGACCCGCTTGTTGACGATGGGAATCCCGAGCTCTGCTGCAATTTCGTCCCCAACTGCCACCAGGTCTTTCGCTTTGGTCGTGATTTTTTTGTAAATCTTCTCCGCTGCCCGATCAATATCTGTGTCGATACAATCCAAGAGTGAAATGCCCATGGTGATGGTCCGAATATCAAAATTCTGCTCCTCAATCATGGCAATGGTTTCTGTTACTTGTCTAATATCCATCCTTCACTCCTTAGATATTGTACATGGCATCAAAAATGGCTGCGCTTTGAATGTTGATTTTAACGTTGAGCTCTTGGCCGAAAGCTTCAAACTCATTGCGAAGGGCCGTAAAATCTTGCTTTTCATCGCTGGACACCAAGGCCATCATGGTAAAATATTCCTCCAAAACGGTTTGGGAAATATCGTCAATATTCAGCCCCAGCTCCGCAATCTTGGTGGAAACTCCGGCTACAATCCCTGTTTTATCTTTTCCGACAACGGTAATAATTGCTTTCATGCTTGGCTCCAATCATTTTTAGTTTGTCTCATTGTAGCATAAATTCAAGGATTTTGTATACTATTTCAGAAATAAAGACAGAAGATTCGGATATTGTAAATAGCATTCGAAACAAGGAAGATTCTCATATGCGCAGTAACTTACTGAATTACCAAGCTTTCTTTTCCTTTAGGGTTCTTGCTTTTAAGACAAAGACTTAAAAATCACACCTCCCAATTGATGTAAGGTGTGATTTCAGTAATAAGTGCTACTATTTTTCCAAATAGGCATGAAGCGAACAGGTAGGAAAGACCAACTCACCCGCTATCCCCGAAGGGAGCTATAGATACATCTATTATCCTTACAAAGAAAAATCAATCTTTAATAGAAGCATCCAAAAAAATGCGATCTTTTATAATCTTATTATAAAGTATAATCTCACCGCTTTTAAATTGGCTTCATAACAACTCACAAAAAATACTTCAGCAAGGAATTTCTTTCTAAATATCCCCCTTAAACCACAATACTTACTTAGTTATTTTGCTTTTTAGCTTTTTTCTTATAGAGAGCATCTAATTGCTCCTCATAATCCCAACGAAGTTTTGAGCGTTCTTCACCGATATCATCGATTTGCTCAAGAACATCTTTTCGAAACAACTCTGCATTAGTATCCATTTGAAAAATATCGGAATACGCCTCCACAGGCAGTTCTCCGTTTGCTATTCGGTAAACTTCATCTTTTAATTGCTCTGTCGTATGAAGGACATAAGACAAATTGTCTTCTAAATATTCCTCTTTTTTCTTTAATTCCCTCATCTTTTTATCAAACTGTTCATCCAGTCTATAAATTTCTGCATTCATCTTTATCACCTATAACTAACTTTTGATTGGACTTGTTAATTCTGGTTTTGGCATTTGGGATAGATAGTCTTTAGCTGCATTTGCTGCTTGACCTTCTAGCCCATCCGTGATATTCGTGTTATATGTGTTTTTGGCATAATCTTGCAGTTCTTGTGCTTTGGTATCTAACGTTTGTTGAAGCGCCTCTCTCTTGGCCTTGGCAGCTACTACAGAGACTGTAACGGCCGCTTTTATAGCTAGTCTTTGTTGGCTCTTCAATATTTCTATTATAATATTTTCACTTATTTTTTCTGCCATAATTATCCTTTACTTTTATCGTTTAAACTTGAGTACAATCAAGAGAAGGCTGCAAAAATATCTGCAGCGCCTTGAGCATCTACTTGCTCCAGATTTTGTGCACACTGAATCATACTTTGAGAGAAATTAGTTATCTTAGTTTCAAATTCTTTTAAATGACTGATATTTGACTCGTTAATCCCTGAATCCCACAAGTTTTCAAAGGACAGTTCTGACATTAGTCCCTCTATCTCCGAATCAGACAATAAAAAACCCAAAATCTTAATAGCACTTCTACTATACTCAATAAATCCCTTAAGATTCGATTCGGCATCAGCCAAGGCAGTTTTCACTTCAGATATCTTTTGTTCAATATCTGAACCAGCCAATTCTACAGCAGTATACAACAGCTGGCTCCTCAGCAAAATACGATCTTCGTAACTACCTGCACGCTTGATTCTCTCGTGTAAGTTATTCGGATTATTAAGATCGAGATTCTTTCGATCCCAAGCCAAGGACTCCTTCTTTGCATCCTTGATGATTTTTTCATATTCCTTTTCATAATTTTTATATGTAGCTTTGAGTTTATCTATGTTATTAGCAATATTCCATGCTTCTTCCAAGCTCAACCCCAATTTTTCTTTTATCACAAGTACACTTTTTAAAATCTCTGATAGGTCTCCGCTCTTAATACTATCTTGTAGTTGTCCCGCTAATCTACTAAACTCACCCGGACTCATGGTTACTAATTTTTCAATCGCTTTTTCTGGAACATATTTTTTTATATTTTCAATGCTCTTTTTGTTTAATTCCGCAAGTTTATGACCTGCTTTCCATAATTCAGGATGATAGTCTTCAGAAACCTCCAAGAGATTTCCCTTACTATCTATCTGATAAGCGCCAAAGTCATGGGAGGAGTGTTTATCCATCATACTTGTATATTCGATCGGAACTACCACTCTGACATCACCAAGTTGCTGATCCCAAGGTTTATCACGATTGAGCATACTAACAGGATCAAAGGGATTAACATAATAAATTGTTTTAGCATCTAATTGTGGGATTTTATCGCCATAACCTGCTTTTTCCAGACTTTTAGTAGGATCCGGACCATCAAAAAGAACAATCTGACCAACCTTATTCAACTCTTTCTCATTAAGTCCTGCAACCCCTTGTATCGAAGTCATCGTCCCCAATGAATGAGCTGTTATATCCATCTTGGCATCTGGTGCTGCATATTGATTTAGTTCCGCAATTTTGGCCTTCATGCCTTCAGTAGCATGCTTGGCTTGTGGAACAATCGCGTCTGTCAGTGCAAAAGCTGCATCATTGTAAACCCAGTCTTGGAAGTTGAAATCGCTAGGGTTGTAAGTCTGCAAGTATCCACCCCAGTCCTTTTGTGCCTCATCTATATCAATTCCGAAACCATCACTCCCACGAACAGCAAAATAGGTCTGTTTGGTATTTTGGTTGATCGTATCTGTATCCGTGACATAATAAGCGTGGTATCCAGTTTCTTCATCCTCTAACAACTTTTTATTATCCGGTTGAAGATAAACCTTGCCACCATTTGGCAGATCCGTACCCCCGCCATGAGTTACTTTACCTTCCGAATCTTTTCCATCTGTAGAGAAATTAAATTCAACGGATTTCCCTGAATCAAGTGTTTTTTGAATTTCGGATCCAATTGTTCATATGGAAACTTATTTGGTCTATCTCTGTAAGCTGATTCTGCTAATGAAGCATATAGATTATCAAAACTTTTTAAATTCCAATTACTCAAATAATCTTCCCCCTATTCTAATGTCGGATCCTATATACATCTCATCTAAATTTAATGTATTGTCCTCATTAATTGGGATATCTACTCCCCAACTCGATTCTTCAATATTATTTATACCTCCATAAACATTCATATAATATTCAGGAGTTGTCAGTCCACCATCACTCCATTGTGTATGATCCCAATCAATCTGAACGGATTCAACTTTTTGAATTTTGTGCTTTTACCAAATCTATAATTTCTTGCTCATGCTTTTTTAGATAAGCGAGCTGTTTTTTTGTTTGATGGCTTCTTTATCATCTTTGATAGCCTTTTTTGAAGAAGTAACTTCCTTATCTTGTTTATTACTTTCTTTTTGAGTCATGGCGCATCCTCCTAAACTTACTAATACCACTATTGATGTAACTGTTACAAGTATGATTTTCGTTCGTTTCTTCATAGTGCCTCCTTGTATTGATTTGTTAATATTATACCGCTAATTTATTCTTCTAACAATACCAAGAAAGTTAAAATTTTTCTTTTTAAAACTTTTGGCTGTTGCCTTCTTGGATGGTCAACAAATATGTATTCATGACATTGATTTGCCTAAATCAAGTATTATCCATCTTTCCAAATCTAATTGTTCATATGGAAACTTATTGGGTCTATCTCTGTAAGCTGATTCTGCTAATGAAGCATATAGATTATCAAAACTTTTTAAATTCCAATTACTCAAATAATCTTCCCCCTATGTTAATGTCGGATCCTATATACATCTCATCCATATTTAATGTATTGTCATCATTAATTGGGATATCTACTCCCCAACCTGATTCTTCAATATTATTGATTCGCCCAAAAACATTAATATAATACTCGGGATTTGTAAGACCGCCATCACTCCATTGCGTCTCTTCCCAATCAATCTGAACTGATTCGACTTTCTGACTTTGAGCTTTTACCAAATCTATAATTTCTTGCTCATGCTTTTTTAGATAAGCGAGCTGTTTTTGATTGACAGCTTCCTTGTCATCTGCAATATCTTTTTTTGTAGAAGTGACTTTCTTATCTTGTTTATTACTTTCTTTTTGGGTCATGGCACATCCTCCCAGACTTATGAGCGCTACTATTGATGTAACTGTTGCAATTATGATTTTCATTCGTTTCTTCATAGCTCCTCCTTAGTATGCTTTATTAATTATCAGAATCTAAATTCTAATTAATCAATCATCCTACCTCCTATTGTAGGTTCGTGAATCATATACATCCCCCCCATATCAATTGACTTATCATCATTAATCGGTATATCCACTCCCCAACCCGATTCTTCAATATTATTGATTCGCCCAAAAACATTAATATAATACTCGGGATTTGTAAGCCCACCATCACTCCATTGCGTCTCTTCCCAATCAATCTGAACTGATTCGACTTTTGGACTTTGAGCTTTTACCAAATCTATAATTTCTTGCTCATGTTCTTTGAGATAAGCGAGCTGTTTTTGCTTGATAGCTTCTTTATCATCTTTGATAGCCTTTTTTGAAGAAGTAATTTTTCTTATCTTGTTTATTACTTTCTTTTTGAGTCATGGCACATCCTCCCAGACTTACGAGCGCAACTATTGTTGCAATTGTTGCAATTATGATTTTCGTTCGTTTCTCCATAACGTCTCCTTAATTTTTTTGATACCACATTAATTCTCTAAAACAACTGGTACGATCCATACTAATTTTTCAGTCACTCAAAACCCAATGCTACACATCTAGTTTACTATATAAATTTTTTTAAAAATCTATAAATTACTAAATCTTATCAAGCAATTTACTTAGACTTATTTTTACAAATCATAGCCACCCATCTAGGGACCACACACGCAAGGCAGGTGGTTTATTTTTCTTGTACCTTGGAGAGCCAGACAGGCTGAAAACCACATAACTACTTCTCTATCTTCAAGATCTTTACATCCTCTTCATTACACCTAATAGAACTCTGCTAACATTACTTCAATTTCTATCGGAGAAGTTGTTCTAAAAATCTTTAAAACAAAGAGATAACCAAAAATCATTAAATTGACTCTTTTTAATTTCTTATATGATATAATTATTTTAAAAAAATCATATTAGTGAGAAATATTATGTCAAAAGACAAAAGGTAACAAAAAAAGAAATTCTTCTAAAGTAAAATATATCTTAGGAAGTGGAGTTTTAATTCTAGCTTCTACAGTGATTCTGCCTAAAGTTTTTGAAAAAAACTACAAATTATTTGTATAAAAAAAGCAAGTAAAAAAATAACTAATCATCGAAAAAGTAACTTTTTGATTGCAAGGACAAATTGGTTAAAAAAATCTGAATATAAAAAAAGGTAGAAGAACATGCAAATTAATACTGACAATATTGCGCAACAATGTCTCAATGCGATTAATGATAGAATTCACAATTTAAAAAGATTAAACATCATCGTAATTGGGAAATCAGGTGTCGGTAAAAGCACACTAATCAACAGTTTGTTTAGAGGTAATTTTGCCGATACTGGATTGGGTAGACCAGTAACTCAGGAAATTCGCAAAATTGAAAAAAATGGATATCCTTTGGCTATCTATGATACACCCGGCTTTGAATTATCATATACCCAACAGGAGAGTGTCAAAGATGAAGTGATTAACCTAATTAACAACGGTTACTCTTCTAATGATATCAATGAGGTGATCCACTGCATTTGGTATTGTATTAATGTCGGTTCAAACCGTACTTTCGATAGTTCGGAAGTGGAATGGCTTAGAGAGTTTTCTGAGAAGAATAAAACGTCTAAGGTACCTATCATTGTTGTCCTTACTCAATCTGTACCTAAGAAGAAAGCACTAGAAATGAAAGCTCATGTTGAGCAGGAAAACTTAGATGTTTGTAAAGTTGTGCCAATTTTAGCTCAAGATATGGATTTTGATGAGGAATATGTCGCTAAAGCTTTTGGATTAGATACTTTGATTGATGTAATGTCTGAGGTATTGCCAACTGAACTACAAGATACTCTCCAAAATATCCAAAAAGTATCTCTGGAATCTAAAAAAAAACATGCTAGGGCAGTCATTGCGACTGCAGTAGCAGCAAGTTTTGGTGAAGGTTTCGCTCCAGTTCCATTCGCAGATGCATTCATGCTTGTTCCAACCCAGATAAGCATGATTACTGGCATCACTGTAATATTTGGCCTTGATATAAATAAAACTTTTCTAACCGCCTTTGTATCCTCAACCTTAGGGTCTGGGGGAGCAACATTCCTCGGAAAAACAATTGTCTCTAATATACTCAAATTTATTCCCGGAGTAGGAACAGCAGTTGGCGGAACGATTTCTGGAACCACTGCTGGATTAATTACAACTGCTTTAGGCGAGGCTTACCTATTTTTAATGGAACAAATATTTAAAGGAGAAATAAGCAAAGAAGCACTAGGTACTCCTGCCGGACAAAAACAAATGACAAAACTTTTTAGAGAACAATTATCTAAAAAGATAATACACCAAGATTTTTGAATCTTGGTGTATTTTTAGGTTAAATTGTTTTTTTACATCAAAAAAAGACATCCAAGAGAAATTCTTGAATGTCTGTAAATGTTGATAGTATCGTATTGATTAACGTTTTGAGAATTGTGACGCTTTACGAGCTTTCTTAAGACCTGGTTTGGAAAGTATGAATTTCAGTTGGACTAAAAACAGCGTAATATCAAGACTTTTCTCCGCTTTTATAAAAGCTTTTTTTCCAATCAAATTCAACTAATTTTTATCCGAATGGTGTGGATTTTACCCCCAAAAATTACAGAGAATGGAGCTGATAAACACTAAACGTTCACACCATTAGTTAAATGATTTTTTTGTTCATCATTTTTTTCTTAGATGATAGAACTTCTAATTTATTTCTTATTCAAGCAAAAACAACCTGCTATAAGTAAGAAAGAGGAAGATACAAGAAAAACACGGCGTAAAAACCGATTCAGTTCATTGTCCTCAATCCTTGTCTGCTTCATTTTCTTTTACGAGATCGTTTTGTGAATCTTTTTCAGAGAGTTTTTGATCAATATACTTGTCAATGTTTTCATAAAAATTCCTTGGTCGCTTCACTATCTAATGTTGGCGAGTTCTGAACTTGATTCACTTTCAATTGAACAGATTGAATACCGTAAGAGGCTTGTTTTTTTGGTGGAGTGTTTCTAATTCTTCTTCTGAAATCGGATCTCCAACAACCGTCAAGACCAATTCATTGTTACTTGACTTGTAGACTTGATTAATAACCGTATAATTGGCGAACTCTTTTTCCTACAAACTGTTTGATCCCTTCTTTGCGCGCTTGTTCTATTGTCAGAGTAACTGCCGAATAGCTAGCTGGAAGAATCAACAATACAATCAAAGATATCAAGCCAATTCTCATTTTAATGCTCAGCTCTTTAAATGAAGTTAAAGGAGATTTTCTCATCAAAAATTCTTGTTCCAACAATGTTGGCTAGCATGATAAAGACACAGTTGATCAAGAAAAGATAGAGAGCCCCCAATAAAAAAATCGTACATTCCCATTAGCTAAACCATAGCCAGCAGTACAGATAGGCGGCATCAGAGCTGTAGCAATGGCTACTCCTGGCACGATATTGTTTGCTTCTTTTTTCCTTGAACCGATCACACCAGCAATCCCACCAGCAATAGCAATGAGGACATCCCAAATGGTTGGAGAGGTTCGTGCAATCAACTCGCTACTTGCATAAGACAAGGGAGAAATCCAGAAATACAGAGTCGAGACAAGCAAACTGACCAACACTTGAGTCAATAAAAACCTCTAGAGATTGCTTGATTAAACGCGTATCAAAAATAGCTAAACCGAATCCCAGTCCAACAATCGGTGTCATGAGAGGTGAAATCAACATGGCTCCTATAATGACAGCTGTTGAATTCATATTTAGTCCGATAGAGGCAATAAAAATTGCACACATCAAAATCGCTGTATCTCTCAATCGAACATGAAGGTCATCGTATAATTTCTCACGGTATTCCCGTGTTGAATAATTGGCAGTCATTTGTCCTCTCCTCTTTCCTTATTTAAATTGGTATAATAATTAAAAATAACAGCTGATAAACAGCCAAAAAATATGAGCCCATAAATCGTCAAGAAGACACTGGTAATCCTTCCAATCAAGGTCACAGCTAGGAGATCCCTCGTAGCCGACAGTCGTCGAAGTCACAAAAAGCATACCAAAGACCGTCTCCGTAATTTGTGATAGCAGGTTCAACTAGGAAAAAGCACGCCTCCTGACCCAAAAAAACAAAGGTCACAAAACTCAGAGCAAAACCGAGTAAAACCCGTAACCTGCATAATATGCCATAACATTTTTAAACGTTTCATTTGTTCTCCTTATTCATACTAGCTCCTGACCGAGCCGTTTTTTTCCAATAATCAAAGTGAAGATAGGACATGATCTCCATCAGAGAAAGATAGACAAACTGATAGATCTGATTTAAGCTGATTATCAACTGATATTGTTTGAAAAAAATGACTGGAAGAAAGACCAGATATGACTGTCTTGAATCAGTCCCTTCTTAATATCAGACAGGATATTAGCTAAAGCTCCCAAGGACTGAAACGGTAAATCCTTGACATTTATATAGATCCGGTCCACCACATCATTCAGACTGGTATCTTGGATGGCATGAAATTCTCCAAAGAGAACTCCTGCCGCTCCAAGAGTAGAAACAAATTCCACCAAATAATTTCTGAGGAAATTTTTTCTCAACCTTTTTCCCATAATGTGTTTAGTGCCATCCATAACGATCCCAACCAGAAAAAAAGGAAAGAAAAACAAGCAAAGAAATTTTTGCCGTAAATCCCAAAAAAAGCTTCAAGACTTGGTGTTGTTGGTTTTTCTAACTCTAAAACCAAGATGGTCATAATAATTGCTAGAACAGCATCTGTCAATACAATTAATCTGTCTTTCTTCATCGGATTGCATCCCCTTTTCTTTTTTTGTAACATTCTATCTTATCGCATAATATTGGATATTCTTTCATAATCCGACTACAAACAAAAAAATAAACCAAAAAAAGTATGTCCCTATTATACTATATTTAACTCTAGAAGTATTCATCCATCTAATTAATAAATATATCATATTTCACAATAAGTGAATACTATCAAAGATTCATCCCCTTTCACTTCATCATGTAGTGTTGCTTAGATTTATCAAAAAAACAACCAAATTTGTATTAATTTCAAGTATCACCTAGTTACAAAAAAATTTGGGGTGAACAGAAAAAAAGCATCCCGTATTTTTTTGATACGAAATGCTTTCAATAAGTTTAAATAAGTTTTAACGTTTACTAAATTGTGATGCTTTTACGAGCTTTTTTTCAATCCTGGTTTGGAAAGTATGGGTTTCAGTTGGACTAAAAAAACAGCGTATTATCAAGGCTTTTTCAGAACGATATCTACTGATTAATTTCATAAAAATATGAATCAATAGATTATAAATAGGGGAATAGTTTAGGTCTGTAAGCATTAAAAATAATACACCTAACTTTGATCACCATTTTTTTAGTTATTCACTCTTTTTTTCAGATAGTGTTTTTTTAAAGTTATGATATAAAATGCCGCAATTAAAAACACTATACATCATAATCGGAGGATAGACAATTAAGGATAGAATCAATCCCACTCCTTTAATTATTAGGTCAGGTATCAATAACTTTCTATATTGTGCGGTAGCTTCAAGTAATTCTTTCTGATCTATATTGGGTTTATCAATTACTTTATGTAAAAACCAGTTTGCTACCGTTGAAACAACAACGATTATAATCTCCCTATAATCATGGAAAAGTAGTAAAAATAGTTGTTATCCTAGTTGATTAAAAAAATCTCTGATTTCCTCATCCTTTATAAAATAATATATAATTTTCCCCTCTCTTCTAGTGTCCAAGATGTTTTGATTGGCTAGTTTACGAAGATGGTGGGAGGCAGATGCCATACTGAGATTTAATAAACAGGCTATATCGCAGACACAGAGTTCTTCGACGGCAAGGAGATAAAAGATGATATTTATCTGTTTATTATCGGTAAATTTTGATAAAATGCGAAGTGATTTTTGGACTTTTTCCTTTTCAAGGTAGTTCGTTGCGGTTGTAACATTTTGTTGATTTATAACATCCACTTGACAGATACTATCTTTTTTCATAATTTTTTCTCCTAGCCTAACACAGCCCATAGCATGTCAAAGCTGTTGTTTTCAATCAGGATATACATCCCCAATCCTAAATAGACAACGGCAATAAACCATCTACTATATTTTTCCAAAGTTTCTCCAACAGAAGGGACTTGTGCTAATTTTTGGGCAGAAAAAACCAAGAGATAAATCATGACTAGAAAAGTAAGTAAAGTCACTATCAAATTCGCTAAATTTAAGGTGGTAAAATATGGGACAAAGACACCAATATTATCAGCGCCACAACTTGCAAAAAGTAATCATAGCGACTAGAAAAAAATCAGGTTTTTTTATTGTCTTTTTCGCAAACCATCTTTTGCAATAGCTTCTCCATCAGAATCTCCTAAAAGCAAAACTTTGAGGCCTAGGAAAATTGGAATCAAACCGAGTAAACCTAAAATCTCTTTACTAGGAATATAATTTAAGACAAATGCAAAAAGCAAACTTAGGAATATTAGACTAACAGAGCCTAGAAATTGTCCTAAATAGATGTTAATGATGTCCTTTTCTGCTTTTTTTCTTTTGGCAAAAAAATAACATTAGGATAATAAGTAAGTCTACGGCTGTCCCAGAATACAGGATTATTGAAGTAACAATATTTTTGAATCATAAAACACCTCATTCAAATATATTTTTGAATGTATTCTAACATTAACCTTTGTAGATGTCAACTTCAAATCCACCAATTAATAATTGCATGTCAATATTTGTATTGTGAAACTAGTTTCAGAAATATATAGTCTTAAAGTATGTCCACTGCCAATGGTTTTTTCAATATTTAAAAGGAGAGAACCAATTTGGTCCTCTCCAGGGTATAATTTTCCATCAACCCACTACAGTTGACAAAGAGCCGTTATTCTCAAATGAGACAACTCCTTTTAGTTTTTATAACCTCAGCTTCTCGGTCTCTTACCTACTTTTAATAGAAAGACTACGAAGGACGATTCTTAAAGTAGTCAGATTGTGCAATATCGAAAGATTAGATGGGCTTAACCAATTTAACAACCCAAATCCAATTAAACTTCCATTTATTACAACTGTTTCTTGAATATTTCTTTTGAATTAATTTCTGCAACGATTCAGATAAAGAATTCAATTCCTCGAAGAAATCTAAACGATTATCTAATAATAAAAATATCACTCATCTGCTTAGAAATATCAGCACTTTCATTCATCACAACCCCAATATCTGCAAGCGTCAAGGCAGCAGAGTCGTTTAACCCGTCTCCAACCATCAAAATAGTTCGGCCAGCTTTCTGTAATTCCTGAACCAACTGAAACTTACCATCTGGTTTTAAATCAGTATAAACGTTGTCAAATGGCAGATCTTTAACCAACTCTTCTGTTCTAGCCAACGTATCACCAGTTGCCAGAATCAGTTTTTTTCCCTTGGCGCTTTAGCTTTTTTTCAATGCAACTTTCGCCTCGCTTCTCAAGGGAGTGTGGATACAAAAACATCCCAATTAATTCTTTCTTATAAGCCAAAAAAACAATAAATTGTAATGAGTCTTATATTGCTCAATCAAGGCCAGCTGCTCAGAACTAATTCTTACCTGTTCGTCTTGCATTAGTACATAATTTCCAATGACAACCGATTGACCATCAATTTGCGATTTAATCCCTTTGCTTGCAACATACTGAAGCTTGCCATGCATTTCTTCGTGTTCAATGCCTTCAATTTCAGCTTGTTTAACAATTGCATTGGCAATAGGATGATAGATATGTTCCTCCAAACATGCACTTATTCTTAAAAATATCTTTCTCAGTATAATCTCCGAAAGGAAGAACCTTTTCAACCAAAGGATAACTCGTCGTGATGGTACCCGTTTTATCAAACAAGAAAGTATCCACTTCCAGATATTTTTTTCTAATACATCACCATCTTTAATAACCATTTCTCGATTTAGACCTTCCTTTATGGCCGTAAGGTAGGCTACAGGTGTGGATATTTTTTTAGAGCACATGAAAAAAATCCACCAATAAAAAAAGGAAATGGCTTTTTGAAAACGAACCTGTTAACAGATAAGTCAAACCAGCACCTAAGAAGTTATATTTTTACAACCTTGTCTGCCATCCTAATAAAAAATGACGTTGTTTTTGTCTTCTTACTCTCTTCAGATTTTTTTCATCAGATTGATGAGTTGCAAAAATACGACTGTTTATCTGATTATCAGTCACACGAATTCTTAACTCTCCTGTTTCCAAAACAGTATTCGCACATACAGAATCTCCTCTTTCTTTTTCAACAGGGAAGCTCTCTCCAGTCAAGGAACTCTCATTGACCATGCCTAATCCTGAAACCACTTGGCCGTCAAACAAGATTTCATTCCCTTGGGAGACAACTAATACATCACCTACTTGAACATCAGAACTCTTGATGCTGATGACCATGTCTCCCCGCACTAAGAAAACATCACTTTCTTTAGCAAGAAGGCTTTGTTCCAAATCTGTTGCTGTTTTTTTTAAAGACCACTGATCCAGATGATTACCCAAATCAAGCATAAACATGATGTTGCTAGCTGTCTTGGATTGGTTCATAAACAAGGACAACAAAATGGCCGAACAGTCCAAGACCTCCATGGTTAGTTCCTTGCGCGCTAAAGTTTGATAGGCTTCTTTGACATAACCCAAAGCCTGATAACAAGTCCAAATATAACGAATAGGGTAGGGTACAAAACTTCGAAACAGCAAACGCTTAATCGCTGCACCCGATACAATTGAATAAGCACTCTCTTCTCTACGAATGGGAAGAGTCATCAAGTCCGAAACTTTCCCCTTGTCAATTTTTTTTAAAAAGGCCTCTGCATTTTCTAATACAGAGAAGCCTTCTTTCATACGTAGAGTAAAGTGCTGCTGATCCATATAAAAACTGAATAGAGTCGATCCCTTTTTTTCATCTTTTAGCCAAGGAACGAAGATAATCTTGAATATCCAAGGTCAGTGAAAACGAGGACGATAATCGGATATGTTGATATCCTCTGTGTAGCACTTTAAAAGACATATTATTCACCTGTCAGGCTATCTAATTGTTCTTCTTTCTTTTCCTGTTCGTATAAATATTTAGCGTCTTGTAAAACATCATCACCGTGTTGTTTTACAACAGAAACAGATGCATCCAGTCCATCTTTCAATTTGTAAGCTTTAGCCAAGGCCTTAGAATAGCCTTTCTTAGCTTCTTTACTTGCTAAGACTTTCAAGCCAAGCGTCCCAAATGCTACCCTCCTAAGAAGAGAGATGATTTTTTTTCGCAACTTTTTGCGACGTTTAATACTTCTTTTTAACATGTTTATTTCCTCCTTGTAACTATTGTAGCGAAAAAAATGACAGCAAAAAGCAATTGCTGATATCTGATATATAGATAAAAATTCTCTATACTGATATTTAATTATATTATGATGAAAAACAATATACTTTATTTTTTTGATACTGTCAATAATTATGTGTAAACACTTAAGTAGAGTTACGGAGTGTTAATTAAATAAGCTTTCAAGTGTATCAGAACATTGACCAAACCCTTTATGGATTCGTTGACTTTGCTTGAAATTATAATCTTCAAACAACGTAACTAAGTAACGTTCCAGAGCCTCCTCATTAGGAAAAAAAGAACCTTCTTTTTTTCGTTTGATGTTTGATTTCTTTGTTAAGAGACTCAATGAGGTTTGTCGAATACATGCTGTGCCAAATCTGGTAGGGAAACTGATAAAAAAAGTTAAAAAGATTATCCGTCTTCTCCAGACTTTCCATGACTTTCCTATACTTTGGTTTCCATTCGGCGAGAAAGTCCTCTAAAGCTTGTCCTGCCATTTCTAAATTTTCAGCACGATAAATCATTATAAATTGCCCCAGAATAACCGCTCTATCTGCTCGTTTCACTTTACTAGCTAGATTTCGACTAATATGAATTAAGCAACATTGTTGTTTAGCTAATGGGTGAGCCTGACTGATAATCTGCTCAAGCCCCTTAAAGCCATCTGTAACTACAAGAGAAATCTGTTGGATTCCTTGGTTTTGAAGCTTGTCTAACAGGGTGGACCAAGAAGCATTGTTTTCTTGAGGCAACTGTGCATAGCATATCTCTATGCGACTAAAGTCGCTAGAGCTATCCTAATTGCGCACCGCCAGTTCTCATAGAAAAAAACACCTTGCAAGATGCAAAGTGTTTTCGTTTGTATTCTGCTGTCCAGCAACGAATTAACGTTTAGAGAACTGGCTAGCTTTACGAGCCTTTTTCAAGCCTGTTTTCTAGTATTTTTATATCTATTGGCAGATTATCCGACTTATCCCCATCAACATCTGACTCTAACTCAACCTCTGAAGAAATCCTAATATTGCGTACTTTGATATATTCGATATTATTGTTACCTACTAGATCCCCTTTTTAATAAATCTGGGATAGCCGATAATTTAGAAATGATGGATGAATCCTTTAAAATCAAGATATTTCCATATTCATCTGTATTTTCATCAAATAGTTTTTTGTCTGCATAGTAATTGGATAGAAGAACTAAGACCTGAGTAGCTTCACCTTCATAATTGCCATTTTTGCTTTCAAAAGGTAATAATTGCTTGTTCATAGCTTGGCGAATCAGTTGCACCAGCCAAATTAATTGTCTTGACCGACGAATAAAGCGACTTCTTTCAAGGATTCGACCATAAGGAAACAGTTGGCAGATTCTATAAAAGTGTCGATGTGATTCGGCACGCTCATCAGACTCGCTACACAGAGCTGGTACATAATATCTGCTATAATTTTCTGGAAGATTTGGTCAAGCGGTCTTTTAGCCGTGTGACAGGCATACAGGAAAAACACTATTTATTTACTTTTTTTGCACGGGAGGCTTTTAAGATGTTGCTGGACGCCTTTCTTGATAATCACTCAGAGTCGCCAGAGTGTCTGGGCTGGGATATGGCAAAGATATACCGCTGCCTGAAACTGTTCTTTGACGCTGATAAACGCGACATATCAATTAAAATGTCGCACTAAAATGATTGAAAAGTGATTGAAACTGTATTATAATGAACGTATATATTTAGAAAAGAGGTACTAACTATGGAAAACCTAGTAGTTTCAGTCTTTAACACTGAAAGCGAAGCTTATCAGTCCTTTGCGGATTTGAAGGCTTTCCGCCAAACTCAGACGACCAAGGTTGCTCAAATCGCCTTGGTCAAAAAATGAAAAACGGTCACATCGTTGAAAAAAAGAACGCTATGACTTTGAAGATTCAACGACGGATGCAACCCTAGAAGGTGGCTTGCTCGGTGCAGTTATCGGGCTTTTGGGTGGTCCTATCGGCGTCTTGTTTGGTTATGGTATTGGCAGCCTCTATGGTTTGGCTGCTGGTGATACCGTTGATACGGCAGAAGCTGGCTTGATTGACGTTGTGTCTCAAAAATTGATCGACGGCGAAACAGCCGTTGTCGCCTTGGTGCAAGAAAAACAACGAAGCAGTCATCGATGCTTACTTCACCAAGTACGACACCCAAATCGTGCGTTGGGATGTAGCAACCGTCGTAGCCGAAATCGAAGCAGCTCTGCAAGTCCAAGAAGACCTCTACAACCAGGCACGTGCACAAATGAAGGCTGAACGTAAAGCCGAACGCAAGGCTAAACTTGAAGAATTCAAGGCAAATGTCAAAGCAAAATTTGACAAATTGAAAGCCTAACGTCTAAGCTGTCTCATAAATTTAAATGTGACTGAGACACCATTTAAAAATTTATGTGCGTCGGATTCTCACAGTTAAATAATTGCGTTGACAAAGCCGTTACAGCTGTTCTTCCATTCTTTGAAAAGAATGTTTAATAGACAAGAAATCTGGACTAGTATTGGTCTGGATTTTTTTTGTGAATATAGAGGTCATAGCTTTTTTTGACTATGCTTCGTTATAATTAGAAAAATTTTAAGTTTTATCAAGATGAAATCAGTCAGACGAAGACATCCCGAATTAGCACCAGCATCACCACACAAACTAAGACATACTGGTGCTACTCTTGCTAAACAAGCAGGTGTTTCTCTTGAAGCCTTCTCAGAAGCTCTTACTCATAGTGATAAAGAGATTACAAAAACTTACGTTAATATCAAAGATAAAGTCAATCAGACTGTAGGTGATATTGCTTTTCGTAGTTTAAAAAATTGATGGGGTGAATATGGGGTGAATTTTGGGGTGAACTTTGATTTTTTGAAACAAAAAAGACATCCAAGAAATAATTCTTGAATGTCTGTAAACGTTGATATAATCGTATTGATTAACGTTTTGAGAATTGTGATGCTTTACGAGCTTTCTTAAGACCTGGTTTCTTACGTTCTACCATGCGGGCATCACGAGTAAGAAGGCCTGCGCGTTTCAATGAATCGCGGAAGTCAGGGTCTACTTGAAGAAGGGCACGAGCGATACCGTGACGGATAGCGCCTGATTGACCAGCGTAGCCACCACCATCAACGTTTACGAAAACGTCGTATTGACCAACAGTTGAAGTAACTACGAATGGTTGGTTGATAACCAAGCGAAGGTCAGCGTGTGGGATGTACTCTTCAACATCTTTTTTGTTTACAGTGATTTTACCAGTTCCTGGAACAAGGCGAACGCGTGCAACAGCGTTTTTACGACGTCCAGTACCTGCATATTGTGCTTGTGACATAGCTTATTTGTTCCTTTCCTTAGATAAGTCCTGAAATATCAAGAACTTCTGGTTGTTGTGCAGCGTGAGTGTGCTCAGCGCCTACAAATACTTTCAGCTTCATACCTTGAGCGCGGCCAAGAGTATTGTGCGGAAGCATACCTTTAACTGATTTTTCGATCAAACGAACAGCGTTCTTAGAGCGAAGCTCACCTGCTGAGATTTGTTTCAATCCACCTGGGTACATAGAGTGAGTGTAGTAGATCTTATCAGTCGCTTTTTTACCAGTCAATTTTACTTTTTCAGCGTTGATAACGATTACGAAGTCACCTGTATCAGTGTGTGGTGTAAAGGTTGGTTTGTTTTTTCCGCGAAGTACGCTTGCTACAACAGCAGAAAGGCGTCCAAGAGGGACATCAGTAGCGTCCACTACATACCATTTGCGTTCAACTTCACCTGGCTTAGCCATGTATGTTGTTTTGTTCATGATTTCTCCTATGAATATCGTTTTTGTTTACAGGGCGGATGTTCCGGTCCGCGAGTTATTTGAAAGGTTCCGGGGCCTTACAAATGGGGTAAACAATACCGCCTACTATCATATCAAAAATAGTAGGCAAAAGCAATAGATTTGAAGCAATTATTTATGAAATAGCGATTTCATGTTTTCTTAGTCTTGAATGTCTTGGGCAATACTAAAGAGTCCCAAAGTTCCAGGACCAGTATGGGTAGAAATGACAGGTCCCAGAGGCATGAGGAGAACTTCCTCTACTTGGTCGCTTTCCAGCAGCTGGGCTTTAGACTCTCAGCAACTTCTTTGGCACCTGCATAGGCAATAACCACCCGCGGGTCAGCAACTCCCTCCAGAGTCATGCGGACAACTTCAGCCTGTGCCTTCTTCTTGCCGCGAACCTTAGCGACCGAGTCCAGAGTCCCATCTCCCTTGACAGCGATAATCGGCTTGATATTGACCAAGCTCCCCATAAGCGCAGCAGTTTTGGAAATCCGACCACCCCGCATGAGATGATTGAGGTCATCAACCAGAAAATATGTCTTGACCTTAGGCACCAAGCTCTCAATCAAGTCTGCTGTCTGCTCCAAGGTCTGGCCTGCCGCTCTAGCTTCTGCCGCTTTCATGACTAAAAGTCCTTCCCCCATAGAAGCCGCCTTGGTATCAATGATGCGAATCAGTGCACCTGGAAAATCTTCCAAGACTATCTCCCGTGCCATGACAGCACTCTGATAAGTACCTGACAGGGCTGAAGCAAAGGCTACATAGAGAACTGGTGTCTCTTCCTTGGCATAGCTACGAAAAACATCTTCAAACTGGCCGACATTGATCTGACTGGTAGTCGGCTTACTGCCGGACTCCATCTTATCCAGAAGTTCTTGGCTGGTCAGCTTGCCTGCGCCAACTGTCTCATAAGTTTGGCCATCTAGCTGAATGGTCAGGCCTAGGACCTGAACATCATTTTCCTGGGTCCAGTTTTCTGGCAGGTCTGCTGTTGAATCGGTTAAAATTTTAAAGGTCATCTTTTTTCTCCATCATTTTTGTAAATCACGCAAAGATTGGCTGTCCATCGGTCGCAAGGGCGGTCTTTGCAGGTTGATTTGTCCGCTCAGTTTATTGAGGTCTGATTTGGTAACAGCCACTCGCTTCTCTAGCTCTCTAGCGGAAACTCTCAAAGCTCCTTGGGCGAAGACAGTCCACTGCTCATTGAGATCGCTAGTCGCAACTGACACCTGATTTTTGGGTGTATTGAGCTCAGCTGCCAAGCGCTCGATATAGTCATCCGCCGTTTCCTCCTCTTCAGTGAAAACGACCGTCACATTAAACTCCTCGTAGGTCTGCCGAACTCCCGGCATATACTGGGCATCAAAGACGCAGATAACTTCCAGTCCTTCAAAACTGGCATAATTACTGAGCTTCTGAAGCAGAATCGTTCGTGCGGCATCTAGTTCTCCGCGGTTAAAGTAAGGACGAGTCTCCCGCCAAAAGGCCGTCATATTGTAACCGTCCACCAGTAAGATTTTTCTTTTCATAGGCGATTGCGAAATACTTCATACATGAGAATAGCCGCTGCGACACTGGCATTGAGGCTCTGAACATGCCCATTCATGGGAATGGAAATCATCTCGTCCACTTGCTTTTTAATATTGCTTGAGATCCCCTTAGCTTCGTTGCCGATGATGAGGGCCAGCTTGCCTGCTGTATTCCACTTATGAGAAGGCGTCCCCTGCATATCTGTACCGAAAATCCAGAAACCAGCTTCCTTGAGCTTGTCCAGAGTCTGGCTGAGATTAGTCACACGGGCAATAGGAATATGCTCAATGGCACCCGTTGAAGTCTTGGCCACGACTGGTGTCACACCGACTGCCCGGTGCTTGGGAATGATGACTCCCGCTACATTGGTCGCGTCAGCCGTCCGTAAGATAGAGCCCAGATTATGCGGGTCAGTCAGCCCATCCAAAATCAGCAAGAGCGGATTGTCTTCCTGCTCTGCTTTTTTCAACAGCACCTCGAAGTCAGTATAGGCGAACTCCGCCACCCGCAGGACAAAGCCCTGGTGAACAGCTCCATCAGTCATCTCCTGCAAGGTTTTCTTAGGCGTCCATGAGATAGAAACCTTCTTTTCTGCTGCTAAATCTTTGATTTTGTCGACCTTTTTACCACGCAGGTCGTCTTGAATGTAGAGTTTATTTCCAGTGTTAGCTGCGAGAGCCTCTGTCACCGCATGCACACCGTAGACAATATCGTTTTTTTCCATAGGACTAGTATAACACAAAGGCGAAAAAATGGCGGCAGGATTTACTCGGGCGAGACAGAATTCTGCTCTGATAAAAAGCAATCAGCAGCCCCTAAGATTCCCCGTCTGTCATGCTATAATAGAAAGAAGTCTAAAAAAGGAAACTCTTACTCATGTCTCTCCTCCAACGCACCATCAAGCTGGTACTAGCTACCTGTCTAGCTGCTTGGCTGGCTGACTTTTTAGGTCTGGCCTACTCAACTTCAGCTGGAATTATTGCTATCCTCAGCGTGACCGATACCCGCCGCAGCACTGCAAAGCTAGCTGGCAATCGCTTTTTATCTACCCTGCTGGCTCTGGCTATCGGAAGCCTGGCTTTCACTTTCTAGGTTTTCATCTCGGAGCATTGGCCATCTATATCGTAGTCTATGTGCCTCTGGCCTTTCGCCTTGGCTGGGAAATCGGCATTACACCTAGTACCGTCCTCGTCACCCATCTGCTCTTAGAAAAATCCACCTCCTGGTCACTCCTTGGAAATGAACTAGCTCTATTTCTCATTGGAACTGGCTTTGCTCTCCTTGCCAATCTCTATATGCCCTCGCGCCAGCAAGAGATCGATAGCTACCATGGGCAAGTGGAGGAACAGCTGAAAAAGATTTTGCTGCGCTTTGAATATTTCTTAAAAGCTGGAGACGGCCGAAATGATGCAGCGCTGATCAAGGAGCTGGATAAGGTTCTGCAGCAGGCCTTGCAGCTGGTCTATCTGGATCACTCCAACCACCTCTTTCACCAGACCAACTACCATATCCACTATTTTGAAATGCGACAGGCCCAAAACCGCATCCTGCAAGACATGGCTAGCAATATCAACAACTGCCATCTAGCAGCCAGTGAAAGCTTGATTTTAGCCCGCCTCTTCTCTCAGACCGCTAAGCAACTGAGCCAAGAAAATCCCGCCCGAGACCTCTTGGACGAGATTGACAACTATTTGACCGTATTTCGCGAGCGGCCGCTCCCTAAGACCCGCCAGGAATTTGAAACCCGCGCCATACTCCTGCAGCTCCTGCGAGACTTGGAAACCTTTATTAGGATTAAGGTAGAATTTTACGAGAATTATAAAGAAGACTAGAGGTTTTGTTTGGCAAATAAAGTACTAATACTAAAAAAGAGATAAAGACTTTTAATCATCTTTATCTCTGAATTAAAATAATTTGTTTTCATTTCATGACATCGGCTATAAAGCTGATGTCTTTTTAATTAGGTTCTTTAGTGTCATAAACCTTGTTTCCCTTAAAATAGACGTAATAGTCCTTATCATCCTCGTCTGCCCAAACGAAGCGAGTAAACATACCTGTCACATCCAGTCCACGTGGTTTCCCTAGTTTTTTGACAACATCTTGGGCTGACATTCCTTTGGAAATACCGCTTAAACTTTCCACCTGCTTAGAGGAAGTGAATGTAATCAGCTTATTCATGACAACAGAATTTTCATCATAAGCAATAAGGATAGTATAATTATCTGATTTCCACAGGTCACCTCCACTACTGAGCTCTGAAGTTGGCTGACCCAACTTAGCACGTACTTCATCCTTTTTAGTAGCAACCCGATCAGACTCCTCTTCAAAATAAATGAGATTGATTGATTTAAATTCTTCCCACTTATCAATATCTTGCATATCAGTAAGGGCATCCAAAGATTGACCAAAAATCATTAAAGAGAGTATATGGATCATCTTCAATTGCAGAAGACGAACTAGATGAGCTATAGTCATAGTCATCATCAGAGTATTCTTTTTTCGAAGATGACCTCTGTTTTCTAGAGTAGCTAGAGCTAGACGAGGAAGAAGTATTACCACTTCGTCTGAAAAGAGGGACAAACATGCAGGCGCTAAGTGTCATCAGACTAAACAAGCAGACTGCAAACAATATAAATTTTTTTCATAAAATTCCTTTATTCAATAATATTAAATATTACTCTTCAATATCAATTCCTTTGGATTCAAATAAATCACGTACTTCTTTAGAAAATGGAAAGATTGTTCCGTCGATGATTTTTAAATTCGAAAACTGCGATAGTTCCTTTTCACTCACATTTTCCAAATCAAATTGATCATCTTCACCATCCCATAAAGGGATTAATTGCGCATAGATATCATTACCTCCATCAAAGAAGAGGCTTTCCACTTTCTGCGCATACTCTTTAGGTATTTCCAACTGTTTGAAATAAGTCTCTACTTCAAGAATTGGTGTCTCATCAAAGTCTTCTGGATCTACAGATAATTTCTCAGATTCACAAAAACTGTAAACGTCAAATCGTGGCTTAAGCACGTTTTGTTCATACATTAACTCCTGAATAATAGCCAACTTGAAATTAAAATTATCAAATTGTAAGAAATCACTCATAAATTAGTTCCTTTCAGAATCAGAACGAAGCCTCTATCTTCCTAATACACCAGTCAATCAGTTCTTCCAGTCGCTCAATAGATTCGGTCATATGCAGGTAGCCCATAACCGCTTCAAAGCCGGTAGACATCCGGTAGGTGACGATATCTGTATTCTTAGCTTTGGTGTGGCTGTTGGCATTGCGGCCACGCTTGTAGATATCCTCTTCCTTTTCCGTCAAAATTCCTTCTTCCAACATCAGAAAGATAAGATTGGCCTGAGCCTTGGCAGAAACGTACTTGGTCGCTTCCCTATGCAGCTGATTAGGCTTGGTCAGACCTTGAAAAATCAGGTGCCGCCGGATATACATGGAGTAGACAGCATCTCCCTCAAAGGCGAGGGCAATGCCGTTAATCAGGTTGACATCAGTCACGGGTCCACCTCACTCCGTCCTTAGTATCCAAAAGCTTGATTCCCTGAGCGGCCAATTCATCCCGAATACGGTCTGCAGTCGCAAAGTCTCGATTAGCCCGCGCCACTTGGCGTTCCTCAATCAAGCGCTCAATGTCCGCGTCCAAAACTTCTTCTACGAAGACGATACCAAAAACTTCTAAGAGCTTGGCAAAGGCTGCCTTAACTTCAGCGGTGTAGTTACCAGAGTTGATCCACTTAGCCAGCTCGAAGACAACCGTGATACCGTTGGCCGCATTGAAATCTTCATCCATTGCAGCAGTGAATTTGTCCAGAAAGGCCTGAAGCTGAGCAGAGTCTGCCTGACCCGTGAAAGGCTGCTCATAGGTATTCTTCAAATACTTGAGATTGGTCGCTGCATCATGAACAGCTTTTTCTGTGAAATTGATAGGCTTGCGATAATGCTGGGTAGCAAAGAAGAAACGCAGTACCTGACCGTCAATAGTCTTGAGGGCATCATGGACGGTGATAAAATTGCCTAGAGATTTGGACATCTTGACGTCATCGATATTGACAAAGCCATTATGCATCCAGTAGTTGGCAAAAGTCTGACCAGTCTTGGCCTCTGACTGGGCGATTTCATTGGTATGGTGAGGAAACTCTAGGTCTGCCCCACCACCGTGGATATCAATAGTATCACCCAAAATCTCCGTCGACATGACCGAACACTCGATGTGCCAGCCCGGACGACCTGCTCCCCAAGGGCTGTCCCAAGAAATCTCGCCCGGCTTAGCTGCCTTCCAGAGAGCAAAATCCACCGGATTTTCCTTACGAGCAGTCTCCTCATCTGTCCGACCAGAAGCACCCAACTCCAAGTCTGCCAAGGTTTTGTTGGCTAGTTTGGCATAATTGTGAGATTTTTCCACTCGGAAATAGACATCGCCTTCTGACTCATAGGCGTAGCCCTTGTCCACCAAAGTCCGCACAAAGTCAATGATTGCCTCCATAAAGTCAATCACGCGCGGATGCTGAGTAGCCGGCTTAACACCCAAAGCTGATACATCCTCACGAAAAAGCCGCGATATACTTGTCCGCCACTTCTTTTGGTGTGATGCCTTCTTCCTTGGCGCGATGGATAATCTTATCATCTACATCTGTAAAATTGGAAATATAATTGACCTCAAATCCCCGATACTCAAAAATAGCGACGAACTGTGTCAAAAGCTACTGTTGAGCGGGCATTGCCGACATGGATATAGTTATAAACCGTCGGACCGCAGACATACATGCGAACCTTGCCCTCTTCAATGGGCACAAATTCACGTAGGCTGCGGGTCATGGTGTCGTAAATTTTTAATCATGCGGTCCACTCCCTTCTCTATTTCTGACTTTTTCGGCTGAAAACCAGCTCTGCAAAAGGGCCAAATTGTCTGAGGCTATCCAGTTGGTAAAAGCGCTGCCCTTCCTCTTGGGTAAAGAGGGGAACCCCCTTTCCTAGGATAAGGGGCGCTATCTGAATAATGAGGTGGTCGAAAAGATCCGCATCCAAGAGCGGTCCTACCAAGGAATTACCACCAATCACAAAGACATTTTTACCTTTGTCAATCTGGTGAACAAAGTCCACCACATCCCCAGCTACTGGCTGGTAATTTCTGAAAGGCAGGTGCCTATCATGCGTAAAGACATAGTTTTCCGTAGCTTGATAAAAGCTTTCTACATCTTGCAAATCTTGGATTTCCTCAAAGGTCCGCTTGCCCATGATGGTGATATCCATTTGCCTGTAAAAGTCATCATAGCCTGTATCCTCTACAGAACCAAGCTGATGCAGCCAGTCTATCCTGTGCTGGCTGTCTGCCAAGTAGCCATCCATGGTGATACAGCCGTAAAAATATACTGCCATTCTTGTAGTTACCTTTCTAGTTCCTTTGCTATTGTCAAAGCGATAGTGAAAAAAGTCATGGCATCAGCTGTCCGCTCTTCATGGCGGGCATCCCAGGTTCGGTTATGATGATCCACATAGTCAGCTGTGTAGAAGAACTGATAGACTTTACTCTTGCGAAATTGACTCCAAGCCATGATAGCCGAAGCTTCCATGTCCACCACTTTGGCTCCAGCAGCCAAGCGACGCTTGACCTTATCAGGCGTTTCTCGATAAAAGGCATCAGTCGTCCAAGACTTGGTGCGGATATGCTCGATATTGTGCTTGTCAAAGATGGCTTCCAGCTCGATCAGCAGAGACTCGTCATAGGCTACTTCGTCACCCGGTGGGGCATAGTGATAGCTAGTTCCTTCATCTCGTAAAGCAGCTGACGGCAAGATAATCTTATCCGCCTCAATTGAGCGATCCAAACGCCACAGGAACCTAGAATAATGAAATTCTTGAAGCCTCTGGCCGCCAACTCCTCCAGCTGGCCAACTATCATGGGAGCCCCAATCGGAGCCAACATAACTGCTAGTTTGCTAGGTCCTTGGCCATAAATATACCATGGATGCTGGCCGTTTATGCTTTTCAAATAGCCTCCTGGATAGACTTCCTCTGACTCAATCAAACGTTTCAGAATTTCGCCATTAAAGGACAGGATGATGGTTTCGCATACCTCACCCTTGTCATGGACTGGCTTTTCAGTTAGCTCAATAACTCCAGCTACATCTTCAAATTCCTCTAATAGCATAACTTCTCTTTCTTTAAGACTTCAGCAAATCCACCTTCATCTTTTCTATGCGACGCAGCTTGGTCTCATCTTTTTTGGCTTCACTGATATAGCGAGCCCATTCGCGCTGGTGGCTAGGCGGTAGTTTGGTAAAACGCTCCTTGGCAGAACCATCCAAGCTCTCTTTCAGCTCAAGGACTACCTGATTCAAAATAGTATCTGATAAATCTGACATGTCGGTTCCTCCTGTCATATTTTACTTAGATAACTTTGCCAACTTTTTCTACAGACTTGACGAATGGTGACTGGCTTCGCGGGCATGCTCTAGCTTGTCTAGATAGTATTCCCGTTTCTCCTCTACCTCGTGAATGGTTGGCTCGTCTTTCTCACCGTGAACACGGACAATCTTCGCTGGTACACCAACAACTGTCACATCACTAGGAACATCAGCCACAACAACTGCACCGGCTCCGACCTTGGCTTTTTCACCAATCTCAATTGGTCCAATAACTTGGGCATGGGCAGAGACCAAGGCGCCCCGACGCACGGTCGGATGCCGTTTGCCTGTATCCTTGCCCGTACCGCCCAGGGTCACACCGTGGTAAAGCATGGCCCCCTTCTCCACAATAGCCGTTTCTCCAATCACTAGGCCACTTCCATGGTCGATGAAGACACCTGACTCAATCTGAGCACCGGGATGAATCTCAATCTGGGTCCAGAAACGCCAGAATTGACTGTGCATGCGCGCCAGCAACTTAAAGCCGTGCCGCCACAAAAATGCGAGAGGCGGTGGGCCGCCAAAGCTTTGATGCCTGGATAGGTTAGCAAGACTTCCAGCGACGTTCGTGCCGCCGGGTCATTTTCTTTTACAATATCAATGGATTCCTTCCACCAACCCATGCTAGCCTCCTTCCTTCTCTAAACAAGGAGAGACGAGAACTAGGCTCGCCTCTGCCGATTTTTGATGAGGTCTGCAGGGATAAGCGACCTCTTATTCTTCTATTTTAGGGCTTTCTTGATGGTCTTTATGACCTTTGTGCTCCTTACGCGGATGATGTCCCTTGTCATGATGATGTTTCGGCTTATCAGACTTTGGCGGACGTGGCAGCAATACTTTCATGGAAGCATCTACCCGACCTTTGGCATCAATCTTGATAACCTTGACATCCACTTCATCACCGATTTGTACGACATCTTCGACATTGTTGGTCCGAGTCCAAGCCAGCTCTGAGATGTGAACGAGGGCATCCGTCTTGTCAAAGAGATTGACAAAGGCACCGAATTTCTCAATCCGAACAACCTTGGCATGGTAAACTTCGTCCACTTTTGCTTCGCGGACCAATCCAGCAATGATTTCCTTAGCACGATTGATGGCGTCTTGGTCGCTAGAGTAGATGGACACATTTCCTTCTTCATCAATGTCAATCTTAACACCGGTCTCAGCGATAATCTTGTCGATGGTTTCCCCGCCTTTACCGATGACAATCTTAATCTTATCTACATCAATCTTGATAGTGTCGATTTTCGGAGCAGTTGGAGCCAATTCAGGACGTGGAGCTGGAATTGTCGCTTCAATCAAATCCAAAATTTCAAAGCGGGCTTTCTTAGCCTGAGCCAGAGCTTCTGTCAGGATTTCCGCTGTAATTCCTTCAATCTTGATATCCATCTGCAGGGCGGTAATCCCTTCGCGAGTACCAGCTACCTTAAAGTCCATATCACCAAAATGGTCTTCCAAACCTTGAATGTCCGTCAGAACCGTGTAGTTGCTGCCATCTGAAATCAAGCCCATAGCAATTCCTGCAACCGGTGCCTTAATCGGCACACCACCGGCCATCAGAGCCAAAGTGCCCGCACAGATAGAGGCCTGTGAGGAAGAACCGTTTGACTCCAAGACTTCTGCTACCAGACGGATAGCGTACGGAAACTCTTCCAAGCTAGGCAAGACTTGCTCCAGAGCACGTTCCCCAAGAGCACCATGTCCGATTTCACGACGGCCAGGAGCCCCATAACGGCCTGTTTCACCGACAGAGTATTGCGGGAAATTATAGTGGTGCATGAAGCGTTTCTTGTATTCTGGATCCAAGCCGTCCACGATTTGCGTTTCGCCCATTGGTGCCAAAGTCAGAACAGACAAGGCCTGGGTTTGCCCGCGAGTAAAGAGACCAGAACCATGCACGCGCGGCAGGTAATCCACTTCCGCATCCAGTGGACGGATTTCATCAACCTTACGACCATCAGGACGAACCTTGTCTTCGGTAATCAAACGGCGCACTTCAGCATGCTCCATTTGCTCCAAGATTTCAGCCACATCACGCATGATACGGTCGAATTCTTCGTGGTCCGCGTATTTATCTTCATAAACTGCTGTGACTTGGTCTTTGACAGCCTGAGTCGCTGCTTCACGCGCCAGCTTTTCTTCTACCTGAACAGCCTTCTGCAAGTCGCTGTTATAGGCTGCGATAATCTCTGCCTGCAACTCTTCATCAACATGCAGTAATTCTACTTCTGCTTTCCTTGCCGACTGCTGCGACAATTTCCTCTTGGAAGGCAATCATTTCTTTGACTGCTTCATGCCCTTTGAGAAGAGCTTCCAGCATGATATCTTCAGACAGTTCCTTGGCTCCAGATTCTACCATGTTGATAGCCTCTTTGGTACCAGCCACTGTCAGTTCCAAAAGCGAAACTTCTTTTTGTTCCTTGCTAGGATTGATGATGAATTCACCATCTACATAGCCGACTTGAACTCCTGCGATAGGGCCGTTAAAAGGAATATCTGAGATAGAAAGAGCCAGAGAGCTACCAAACATAGCGGCCATTTGAGGCGAAGCATCTTCGTCATAAGAAAGAACTGTATTGATAACCTGAACTTCATTGCGGAACCCTTCCGCAAACATAGGACGAATCGGACGGTCAATCAAGCGGGCAGTCAAAGTCGCATCTGTTGACGGACGACCTTCGCGCTTGTTAAAGCCGCCAGGATATTTCCCAGCTGCATACATTTTTTCCTCATAGTTGACCTGCAATGGGAAAAAGTCACCAGCAGCCATCTTTTTGGACATGGTTGCCGCAGTTAAAACGGTACTTTCTCCATATCGGACAACGGCGCTGCCATTTGCCTGCTTTGCAACCTGACCGGTTTCAACTACCAGTTCACGACCTGCAAAAACGGTTTTAAAAACTTGTTTTGTCATAAAGACTCCTTGCCGAGCACATGCTCAAATTTTTTCATACGCCTTGGCTACAAAGATCAAGATATTAAGTCCTTAAGCAACTCATAGGACGTGTTCAGTTAGCACTTTGATTTCATGGTCTTAGTAGCTTATTATATCCTCATCTTTGTATCAAGCACGTACAGACCTTATTTTACCACAATTTCAGACAAAAGAAAAAGGCTGGAAATGGCTTTTTTCTATAAAAGTATTGAAAATCTATTTTTCTTTTCTATAGCTGATTATAGCTGGCTGGCTGAGTTCGTTTTTCCCTTTCGATTCGTAAAATAAGATGGCGGTATAGCCACTATTCACTTTTCAAAGAGGATTTCTTGCTTTATAATAAAGACAGTGACTCATTTCAAACATGTAAAGGAGACAATCGTGCCAAATCATCAAACAGTTGAAAAGAAAGATTTTTTCTCGCTCCTTGCGACAGCCTTAGTCTGCTTTGCAGGCATCTTATCTGAAACCAGTATGAATGTAACCTTCCCGCATCTAAGCAAGGTCTTTGGCTTAGGATTAGGAACACTGCAATGGATTACGACAGGGTATCTATTAGCAGTGGCTATTACGATTACTTTAGGAGCGACCTTAGCCCACAATTGGAAAGAGAGAACCATCCTCTTTACTGCTTTGGCTAACTTTTGCTTGGGCACGCTGATTGCCATGTTGGCTTCAAGCTTTCCCATCTTGATGATAGGGAGAATCCTGCAAGGAGGAGCTACCGGATTAGCCATTCCTTTGCTCTTTAACTTGATTGTTGAGCGTGTTCCTAAGCAAAAAATTGGAACCTACATGGGCTTGTCTGGGATGGTGGTCAGCCTAGCACCAGCAATTGGGCCGACTTACGGTGGTTTTATGATTAGTCGTTTTGACTGGCATATGATTTATACCTTTATTCTTCCTGTCCCAATCATTTCCTTTATTCTTGGCTTTTTCTTTCTAAGAAATTCAGAGAAGTCTAGGAAACGCGCCTTTGATCTTCTCTCATTTTTCCTCTTAGCAAGCTCACTCGTCTTTGCCATTGTAGCTATCTCTAGCTTAGAAGAAGGACATATCGATTGGCTCTATCTTGTTCTCTGCGTAGTGCCATTATCTTGCTTTATCTATCGGAGCTTGAAGATTGAACATCCATTCTTAGATATTCGTATCTTAAAGCAACCAACAGTCTTATTGGCTATTTTACCCTTCTTCATTTTCCAGTTTATCAACCTATCGGCTAATTTTCTGATTCCCAACTTCCTAGTCATAGAAAAAGACATTTCAACAGCTCAGGCAGGCTTCGCACTGCTTCCAGGAACCATGCTCGGAGCCTTCCTCTCTCCTGTCTTTGGCAAACTCTATGATAGAAATGGTCCGAAACCAACCCTTTTTACAGGAAATTCTCTTCTTTTCCTTGCTGTATTCTTGCTCCTTATCTTCACAAAAGAACTCACCTTAACAGCTGTTATTGCGATTTATATTTGCTTTACCTTGGGTCGAAACATGGCCTTTAATAACACACTTGCCCTAGCAACGACTCAAGTTGATAAAGAAAAAACTGCAGATACGACTGCGCTCTTTCAGCTGGCCCAGACCTTTGCGGGCGCTATAGGTACTGCAGTCACAGCTGTCATCGCTAATCAAGCTCCCAATATGACAAAAGGAACTCAAAACGTCTTCACTCTTTTATTGGGCCTGGTTATCTTCGTCTTCTTGTCTTATCTACTGCTTTTTAAAAAGATTGCTGCAAAGAAACATTGACTTTTATCCTTGACCTGATAAACATCTAAAAAATACTGACTTATCCTTCTCCTCCAAAGACATTTTGGGGGATTTTTTGCTATACTATTTCTATATATGAAAAAAGGAGTATAAGGAGTATACTATGGAACAAAAACATCGTTCTGAATTTCCAGAAAATGAACTCTGGGACCTAACGGCCCTTTACCAAGACCAAGAGGACTTCCTGCGAGCCATCGAAAAGGCCAGAGAGGACATCAAAAAATTCGTCCGTGATTACCAAGGCAAGCTCAGCACTTTCGAAGATTTTGAGCGGGCTTTTGCTGAGTTAGAGCAGATTTATATCCAAATCAGCCACATCGGTAACTACGGTTTTATGCCACAGACCACTGACTATGGTGACGAGAGCTTTGCGCAGATTGCCCAAGCGGCCATGGAGTTTGAGACCGAGGCCAATGTCGCACTCAGCTTCTTTGACGACGCCCTGGTCGGTGCAGATGAAGCTGTCTTGGAGAAACTAGGCCAAGAGCCCCATCTGACTTCAGCTATCCGCCAAGCTAAAATCAAAAAAGCCCACTATCTGGGAGCAGATGTCGAAAAAGCTCTGACTAATCTGGGCGAAGTCTTCTACAGTCCACAGGATATTTACACCAAGATGCGGGCTGGTGACTTTGCCATGGATGACTTCGAAGTGGATGGCAAAGTTTACAAAAATAGCTTTGTCACCTATGAGAATTTCTACCAAAACCATGAAAACGCAGAAATTCGCGAAAAATCTTTCCGCTCTTTCTCTGAAGGCCTTCGTAAGCACCAAAATGCTGCTGCAGCTGCCTATCTGGCTCAGGTCAAGTCTGAAAAACTACTGGCTGACATGAAGGGCTATGACTCTGTCTTTGACTACCTACTAGCTGAGCAAGAAGTTGATCGCTCTATGTTTGACCGGCAGATTGACTTGATCATGAGCGAATTTGCCCCAGTGGCTCAGAAATACCTCAAGCATGTCGCTAAGGTAAACGGACTTGAAAAAATGACCTTTGCCGACTGGAAGCTGGACTTGGACAGCGAGCTCAATCCCGAAGTCAGCATTGATGATGCCTACGACCTCGTCATGAAATCAGTCGAGCCACTCGGACAAGAGTATTGTCAAGAAGTTGCCCGCTACAAAGAAGAACGCTGGGTTGACTTTGCGGCCAATGCTGGAAAAGACTCTGGAGGCTATGCTGCGGATCCTTATCGGGTTCACCCTTATGTCCTCATGAGCTGGACTGGTCGCATGAGCGATGTCTATACTCTGATTCACGAGATTGGCCACTCCGGTCAGTTTATCTTCTCTGACAATCACCAAAGCTATTTCAACGCCCACATGTCCACCTACTATGTGGAAGCTCCGTCTACCTTTAATGAGCTCCTGCTCAGTGATTATCTGGAACGCCAGTTTAATAATCCTCGCCAGAAGCGCTTCGCCTTGGCTCACCGTCTGACGGATACCTACTTCCACAACTTCATCACCCACTTGCTGGAAGCTGCCTTCCAACGCAAGGTCTATACTTTGATTGAAGAAGGCGGAACCTTTGGCGCAAGCAAACTCAACGCTATCATGAAAGAAGTCTTGACGGACTTCTGGGGCGATGCCGTTGAAATCGACGACGACGCTGCCTTAACTTGGATGCGCCAAGCCCACTACTACATGGGGCTGTACAGCTATACTTACTCCGCAGGTCTGGTCATCTCTACTGCAGGCTACCTACATCTTAAAAATGACGAAAATGGTGCCCGTGACTGGCTTGAACTGCTCAAATCTGGCGGCAGCAAGACTCCGCTTGAGTCAGCTATGATTATCGGGGCAGATATTTCGACAGACAAACCACTCCGCGACACCATCCAGTTCTTGTCAGACACAGTTGATCAGATTATTGCTTACAGCGAGGAGTTGGGGGAGTAAGGAATAAACAAAATCAGCTTGAAGATTTGCTTCAAGCTGATTTTTAAATAGTTTAATAAAAATAAAGCGACCCAAAAAAGCGGAGATAAAGTAAAATATAGGCACTAAAACAAGCGATAAATATAAGCCATCTTGTCCAGTACTGTGATTTAGTATAATTCTTCATTCGCAACAGCCCGATGAAAAACCAGATTAGACTCCAAAACACTAGGCCTAATATCTGAGGGGCAAAATACGAAATTAAAAGCAAAACAGGGATCAAGAAAGCTAATACTAGTATGATTCTTTTTTGCGTTATCTGCTCTCTAGGAATCATCCAGCCTACAAAAAAACAAAAAAACCGCTGGAGCAACAAATGGTGTAAAAATCATAAAGATAAATAAAATATATTTTAAAAACTCAATAATAATCATCACCACATTCCCATCGTGTTTTAAATAACCTAGATCTCTAGCGCGACCCATTGGAAAAAAATTTACCTCTACTTATTATACCTTAAAATATGCATTTTCAAACAAAAATTTTAAATTGACTCATTATTGTTATAATCGAAATAAAAAAGACCGCTCCAAACAAGAGCAGTCTCATTTTAAAACAGGCCTATATAACCGTCATCTTACTTTATGCCAACTCAGCCATAATGGCTTTAATCTGCTGGGCAGTATGAACACCCGCCACCTGCTTGACGACTTGACCGTCTTTTTTAAAGAGCAAGGTCGGGATAGACATGATGCCAAAAGCGCGTGCTGTAGCTGGATTTTCATCCACATCCATCTTGACAATCTTGAGCTCATCTTCAGAAAGTTCCTCTGAGAGCTTGTCAAGGATTGGCCCCTGCATCCGACAAGGTCCGCACCAAGTGGCCCAAAAGTCAATGAGCACTAATCCATCTTTTGTTTCTTGCTCAAATGTTGCATCTGTGATTACTTTTACCATTATTTTTCTCCTTTATTCTTAGTCAAACTTTGTCAAATCCTGCTTCATCAGGAAAAAGAAGACGTCCCCATAAGTGCCCTGGTAGTTCAAATCATGACCTTTATAAGTCAGTTTTTTAACTGGGTAATAATCTGCCACTCCAATCAAGCAGGCCTGCTGGGACTGCTCAAACTCCTGATAAGACTCAAAGGTCATCTTCCGCTCCTGCTTGACAGCATCCAAATATGTGATTTCAATCATAACTTCTCCTTTTTAAAACTACTCTTGTAATTTTTATTTTATGATTATATTGTAATCTCTTTTGTTACATCTGTCAAATAAAACGACTTGGAGAAATCAATTCACTTTTTAAGCCACTCACTGATTGCCTGACAAACAAAAAAAAGCCTCCCATCGGAAGACCTTTCCATAGAAATAAGAAAAATCAGGCTCAATGCCCCTTGTGCTTTTCCAATCGTTTTTGCTGTTTGAGTTCGAATTTCCTTTGCTTAGCCAGTTCTTTCTGCTGCTTGCGCTTGACTCGAGCAATTTTCTTTTGCTCTTCTAATTGCAGTTGCAACGCTTCCTGAGACTTTGAAGAACGTGAAGCCATCTGCTCCTTTTTTTAGCCTGTCTCTGCAGGCGTTTAGGACTGACCGACTTAGTCTTCTCCTTCACCCTGATGCTAGGACTAAACTGCAACCGATGATAATAACGGTTTAGAAAATCCAACAATTCCTGCGTACTAGGCTCTGCACTAAAGGTGACTCGGCAAACTCTATAAGATTGAGCATGTTCCTGCTCGAAAAGACCGTGCCAAAATCCCTCTTCAAAATAAACTGTCAGCGTCATTGAAATCTTATCCATGACAGCACCTCCTTTAAAAAATCCCTAAGAATGGACAACCAAGGAGGGAGGTTACTGACAAAAAAAGTTTTTTTTGCGTCTGGACTACCAACCAGAACTGTGTTTTTATCTTAGTAGCTACAGTCTAGCAAGATTTTCTAAAAAATTCAAGGTTATCGAAATCTCGCTTGTATATCTGAATTGGATTTTCTTGTATGAAAGGCAGAAAAATCAAAAAACAAGAAAGCTCTCTTCTTGTAAAATACATTCATTTCCGCTATAATACTACAAATACTGAAAGGAGAGAACTATGAAGTATATTTGGGCTTTTTTAGCAGCCTTGAGCTTAGCTGGACTGGTTCTTTTCTTCTGGCACTCCCAGACCAAACCGAATCCTACCCCTCCTAAGCCAGAAATCACACAGACAGCTTCTAGCGAGAAGAGCGACAAGCAACCGACTCCAACAGAAGACATAGTGTCCGAGGAATACAGTGTTTCATACGACGACAAGCAGCTTTACGGAAAGATTACTGCTCCTTCTGACTACAAAAGTAAAAAATTGCCGACTATTGTTATCGCACATGGATTGAACAACACCCTTGAGCAATATGAAATGTACAGCCAGCTGTTGGCAAAGCAAGGTTATCTGGTTTACAGCTTTGATTTCTACGGCGGTAGCCGCCAATCGAAAAGCGGCGGACAGGATATGCTGAATATGTCGGTCAAGACCGAACTCGCAGACTTGATCCAAGTCATGGAAAAGCTTCGTTCCGAGACCTTTGTAGACAAGAGCAAAATGAGCTTATTCGGCGCTAGCCAAGGCGGTGTCGTTGCCAGTCTCTATGCTGCTGCTTATCCGGACCGCGTACACAAACTCCTGCTTATCTTTCCAGCTTTCGTTCTTTTTGACGATGCCAAAGAGACCTATCGTGAGCTAGGGAGCCCAGACTTCGATCAACTTCCCGATAGCCTGACACACCACAATACTACTCTGGGCAAGATTTATCTAATCGATGCCTTAGACATTGACATCCAAGCAGAGCAGGCCAAAATCACCGCTCCGACCCTCATTATCCACGGCACTGATGATGCAGTCGTGCCCTACCAGTATGTGGCCGAAGCGAGCCAGACCATTCCAAATGCAGAGCTGGTCACTGTGGAAGGTGGGGAGCATCGCATCGACGAAAGATTTGCTATCACTGCCGCTCCTGCAATCCAAAAATTCTTGAAAGAGTAAATTCGCTGATAGAAAAAGTTCTTCTAAAATCATAGAAGAGCTTTTTGTTTGGAGAAATTAGAAGAATTAGACTAAGAAACGATATTTGAATATGCCAAAACGAACTAAGAAGAATGATGAATAAAAAGGTCTCTAAAACCAGAGATCCGATTTGAGCTCGGACTAAAATCCTAGTGAAAAAGAAAAGCTACTCTTTAGTAGAGCAGCTTCAACTTTGTGTATTCAATTGAACATGACCTAAGAGAGTTGATAAAATAAAAATCTCCCCGAAGGGAGAAGACCTGGTTTATTTTACCTTACAATGCTAGAAACCATAACCGAAGATAATACTCGAGTATATCGAGGTAAGGTGACAAAAGTAAAAAAGCCCTCTGGAGTCAGAGAGCCAATTTGAGCTCGGGCTAAAATCCTAGTGAAAAAGATGAAACTCCTTGTGTTCATCGAACACTGTGACGTTTCCCTATTTTCATACGGATTTTTGGCGCCCTTTGCATCCTGTTTCTTGCTGGATAAAACGTTTATAGACTAGGCGACGAGTCGAAGATTGTACTAATGGTACATCGAGACGAAGTCAACGAAGTATAGAAACGTTTTAGACGCAAGATTAACGACGAAGTCCTAGAGAGTTGATCAACTCACGGTAACGGTTAACGTCGTTCTTACGAAGGTAAGCCAAGAGGTTACGACGGCGACCGATTTTCTTCATCAAGCCACGGTAAGTAGCGTGGTCTTTTTTATGTTGTTTGATGTGGTCGTTGAGGTGGTTGATTTCCCAAGTAAGGACAGCAACTTGAACCTCTACTGAACCAGTGTCACCTTCGTGACGTGCATATTGTGCAATGATTTCATTTTTTTTCTCTTTTGAGATTGCCATGATATACTCCTTTTCTTTACGCTTCATCCGAGTGGCAGGTTTGGCATGGCCTGCAACCAAGAAGAAGTTATTTGTCTTTGCGACATACTTATTCTACCAAGAAGGTCTACCTTTGTCAAATGATTCTCTCCTAAATATCCTATTAGCTACTATCTAATCTTGCATTCTCATATTATATAAGTAACAGGACGAAAAAAGAAGTGAAACAACCGTTTCACTTCTTTTTATCTATCTACTGCTGAATCATATAATGTTAAAACAGTTTTATTCTCCTGACCTTTATTGGCAAAACGTATTGATGGTTGGTTTGTCAAAGGAGAAACTATCCCTATAGCAACCCTATAACCTTTATCATTATCTGTTATTCCTACGGTTGACAGTGATAATTCAACTTTCTCTTCTTTACCAGGTAACATCTTAGTTAAATCAACTGGCAGTTTCTTTGTCTCCACAACCCTGCCTGTTTTATTATAAACATAAATCTTCGTTTCCCAATTACGATAAAAAGGAGCCACTCCTTTGTTTGACAAGGTAACGGTCAGCTGGGTCTTTTCACTTTCTGGTTTTAAAGATACCGAAGGAACCCATAATCTATATCCCATATTTTTCAAAACTTCTTTATAGCCCTTATCATCTTTTTCATCAATGATTTCAGCTACTTTTGGTCCTAAGAAAGTTGTATGGGACTGTCGAACTTCTTTAACCGTTTGGGATAAATTTTTCTTTAAAATAGCCTCCATGCTTACTGCACTAGTAAATTCACCACCAATAGGTGACGTTTGCCAAGCATTAGGCATCGCAACTAGTCCGTTTTTAGCATCTTCTTGGTCATAGTCTCCACCAGATCGAACCCAACCTAACCAAACTTCTCTGCTTTCCTCTTCTCCAACCATATCGTTATACAGTCCGAATCCATGCTTTTTAGCAGCTGCAAAGGGGCGACGCATTAAAATATTGGCTTTTGGAAAAGCTTGAATCCATGGAGTAATAAACTTCTCTCGAGTTTCTGCTTCTGGTAATTTCCGGATATTCGCTTCCTCATTGATATGCCATTCACCCCAGTGACCAAGAACTCCAAGCTGAATAAAGGCAATTTGCCCACTTTTAGCCCACCTTTCCCCCATGGCGGCAACAGCCTTTTGATAATAGGATATCAAGTTTTTATCTGAATAGTTAGGAGAAAAACCCTTACCATATTCAGAAGCGTAGCGATCCCCTGGATCAGACATTTCTTTTATGAGCCAAGAAGGGATATCTTCGTGGGGAGTATCTGAAGGGTAATCTAATACAAATCGTAAGACAATATATTTTCCCTCTTTTTTCCAACGTTCAAGTTGATTACTTTCTTCAATCTTTTCCCAATTATAAACACCTTTGAGCCTCTAGTTCTTTCCACGTAACATCCATATATACAAGCTGAACATCTTCTGGAAGTTCTTCTTCTTCTGCTGATGGAGCATAGCCCATCAAGGGATTAGGAAGGACTTCAGTGGAATATGTAAAAGCACGATCCACCTGTTTTTTATTAAAAGAAGTAATATGAAGAGCGCCGCAAATAGTAGCTACTACTACAAAAATTAAACTATATCTCAATTTTTTATTCATTCCATTTCCAATCATGTTAACCGTGATACTCACCATTATACTGGATAAGCGTCACGTCTGAAACCCGTTCAAGATTTCGAATTCTCTCTACAAAAGTGAAATCTTCCTTCTTACAGAGGACTTCAACTGCCATTTCAATAGTATCACCCCGAAGTGTCTTTGATTTCACAAAGTATTTTATTTTACCGAAGGATTGAATGATGCGATCACCTGTTTCATCACCTTGGTAATGAATGATGACAATGTAAACCTTTCCTTGGTGCTGCATCCGACTAAAAATCAGTAGCATTCCAAAAATGACTACTGCTGTCACAATTGCCAAGATGTACATACCAGCACCAACGGTTATTCCTGTGGTAATTGCCCAGAACAGGTAGAGCAAGTCCATGGGATCTTTTACAGCCGTCCGGTAACGTACAATGGAAAGGGCACCAACCATACCCAAAGAGATAACCACGTTGGTACTAATTGCCAAAGTTACCATAGCCGTTAGAATAGACATCCCAATCAAGGTCATTGCGAAACTTCTAGAATAGACAACTCCAGTGAAAAATCTCTGATAAACAAAATAGATAAATGCTCCTAAAGCGATTGCTAATAATAGAGTGGCAAGAATTTTTACAGCATTTTGGGAAGTAAAATTCTCCGATTTTAGTATTGATTTTTTAATCATATCTTGAACACTCATTCTTCTCTCCAATCTCTCCTAATAATCTGTATCATACCAGTATTCAAAATCATGCAAATATCTTGTCTTTTCATAGCAAAGGACGTATTTTGATACCGCAATAAATTCTGAAGCCTGAGGTGGAATAATATCTTTGATAATCTGTGGTTGCAACTCCGTATATTTCACTTCAAAAACTAGCTTGCCTGGGGGGAAGAACTGGGATAGTTGGCAAGTTGGAATCAAATATATCCAAACTACCAACAGCAGCTCGTACATCCGAATCAAAAGTCAGTCGAACAGTACCAGCATCATAGACCCATGGCTCACGTTCATAATCAACGATTACGCGGGGACGCATAACATTTGTCATACATTCAAAATAAAACTCCCTACAAAGAGGATAGGGATTATGAAGTAAAAATCCATAGTCACCTTCAATAATTTTCTCTACCTCTTCTCGTGTTAAAGGCGCTGCTTCCTTATAGATATAATTCTCAAATTTTTTCTTTCTTTCTAGCTTGATGCTACGATCACTAAAATTATAGATTCTGATACGGTATTTTTTTCGCATCAAAATCCCTGCATCCTTCTCTTCATAGCTACTATTCCAGTAGTCATCGAAATAAAGGCTTCGGATAGTATATCCTCCATTTTGGGCATGTTTATCTAAATTAAGAATGGACTCAAAACGTTGTGTTAATAAGGCTTTTTCTTTTAAACCGATGAGATACTTCGCCTCATGGCGAAATTGCTCTTTTTTATCTGTTTTCATAAGTGTCAACCTTTATTCCCCCGTCTTCCATAACATAGAATCCTGAAACCCCAAATTCCTTCGTGGTATCTGTACGATAATAATCAAAGGCTGCTTGAGAATTGCCAGTTTCATTCTTTGCGAACACTCTTATAAAGTATTGACCTTTAGGTAAGCGATCTGTCTCAATACTGAGCTCTGAAATCTCTTTTTTATCCAATATTTTTTCTTTGAAGCTTGGATCCTTAGCTAATTCTACATGATAGGTTATCTGCTGATTATTAAAATCATAAGATGGTAGCCATTTTAAGATAAGTTTCTTTCCTTCGACTTTTGGTTGATCAATATAAAACGGTTGAGGTGATTGTAGGCTCTTCTTATAAGCATGATAGTTCGTCTCAACTTCCTTAGGAAGAGCAGCTAGAATCTGATTATACTGGTCTTCGTTAAAATATAGATGCCCTAAATCTGGCATACGCGACAAATATGGTTTTACTATTTTTGCATATTCCTTACTTAAATCACCAATATTCTGCGGACTCAGCTGATTCTTATATAATTCATCAACAGTCCTCTCTAAACCAGTTCGGAATCGTTCTGATTTAAGCAAGCGCTGAAATAAATGATTTCCCCAGTAATTGCTAACTCCATACTGCCAAGAATTCTCTCCTAAAGCACTTGGTTTTCGGATTTCATACTCGCTTTTGTGTAAAGAATCATCCAAGTCCCAAGGCAAAATATACCAGCGCGTCCCGTTCTTAGGGCTATAAAGAAACATATTCCGATTTTGACTGTCAATATTGCCCATCAAGATTTGAAAGGCCATCCAATATTGAACATTTTGTGCATCAAAATACTGTTCTAAAAATTCATCACTAGACACTGATTCGTCATTTAGCTTATCTAACATGTCAATCAGCTTGGTATGATCATTGTCTCCTTTAACCTCTAAACGAGATTCAAATTTTTTCTTATCAAATTTCGGATCATCTTCTTTTCTAATGACATCCGGCTCTCTAAAAAATTCGAAATTATTAATCTTATAGAGGTGACCGCTTTGATCAAGTCCATGAGCTTCGAGAGCGGTCTTGTTTAATTGCTCAACTTGAGTGTAAATCCCATAATCTTCAAACTCTTTGGACTGTTCACCTGTCTCATCTTTAACATAGAGATGGACGAATTGAGTACGAAGTCCTACAATTTGTGGAATACTTTCTGTCAGCTTAAAAGCTAGTTTATTTCGAAATCGAAGATAGTCATAGGGATGCTTATTTAGGTTAATAGTCCGCTGGCCTTCCCATCTTCCCTTACTTCTTTTGATTTCTATCTTGTAATTTTTTTGGCTAGCTCGACTGGAACTTTGTCCTCTAATTTGAACAGTAGCATTGGGAACCTCTTCACCAAAGCCGAACTGCCCTGATTCAGGCCCCTTTTCATTCCCAACTTGTAAAAGTCCTTCTACCTGATAGCGTTTAACTCCCATTTTTTCATAGTCGTAAGCCGAATACTGATTGACTTCACTCCAGGAATGATTAGTATTTTCAACAGTATTCCCCCGTCTAACAGTCAAATACATGGTGATCACATCCGGATCCCCTTGGTTATACAAGGTTTCCTTATCATAAAGATGCAAATCATTAATGTTTTGCACCTTTTCTTTTTTGACCTTTCGAGTTACCTTCTCGTTTCCATTGCCACCTCCATTATCAAACACAGCCAAAAGAATAAATGCGAGGGACATCAAGCCAAAGACTAATAAATTTACCCCATTTATTATCCATCGTTTCTCCTCGCTTCTAAAGTATTATAAAGTCTAGTAAAGAATCCAGTTTCTTCATATACGATGATATCTTGACTTCCTAAGACTCGATAAGGAAGGTCTTTGGTATATTCAGCCAGACGAGCACTTGTGGTGAAATATAAAACCAATGAAGCTAACAAAAACCCATAACCAATGAAAGAAGTATCTATAAATTGAGTTAAAATACTAAATATAACTGAAATTCCAGCAAACCACTTACTACAATTTTTAGCCCCCTCATAGTCAACAAAATAGAGCAACAACAGTAAATTAATATTTCCTACCGCATAAAGCCCATAGCCCAAACACAAGGTCTGAAAATAGCCTTTCATCTGACTATTAAATCCGAGTGGTAAAACAGCCAACAAGACAATCCCAACAAACATCGCTAGCAAGGTTGCTAAAAGTTGTTTCCAAGATAAATACTTTAATTCATTTCTAAGAGTCCGAAGCATGTCTACTTCCGTCTGATTGATTCTATCGACACTTCCTACTCCATCGTATAATTGATAATATTTCCTGAATTTTGGATAGAATACAACCTCTAATGAGACAACAAAACTTACAGTAGAAACTAAAGTAACAAGATAAGCCAACATGGCTGATACATCATAGACAGGAGCTGTACGAAAAAGTCCTCCTATCCCCTTACTCAATGGTCCAAACCAGTTAATAACGATATGTGCAAAGAGTCCTATAAACAGATAGATACCAACCTTAAAAAGATTAAAATATTCATCAAACCAAATCAAGAACTCGAAATTCGCCTCATAGCTTTTCGGAAAAATAACGATACATAATTCGAATCATTTGAACCAAAAATATAAGCATAAGCAATACAAGTGCTCAACAACAGACCATATGGAATAGATAAATATATGGAAACGAAACCTGTTCCAAGCATAATCAAAATAGCTGCTGCGAATGTTTTTAAGATACTACGATAGTCTTTTACAGCTGTTAAATAATTAACTGCATGCCAAATTAAGCATAGTTCACTAAACAAAAGAAGATTTAAGAAAATCTCCAGCAAAGGAATTCCAGATAAGAATAAGAATAAGCCATAGGACACAAGTCCAATCCCCAACATCATAGCCCCTGAAGAAAAGTACGAGGGCAGAATTTTTTCAAACTTTTCTTCAAAGATCATGTCCGAGACATAGCGAGTTACTACCATGGAAAATATATTAGTTACAGCCAAAGAAGCCAGAATTGAGTAGGAAATCAACCCTAAAAGATGGTCACGCTCACCATTATCAAAACGTCCAAATACGCTAAGATATACAACAGCAAGGATAAGTAGAATCCCAAGAATCATAGGCCCTACATAGATTATACCTGCATAGCCATATGCCTTTTGTTTGGCAAGGAAATTTCCCTTATTATATACCTTTCTTAGCTCGAAACCTAATCCTGCCATCCCTTCACATACTCCTTGTACATTTTTCTATATTGATCAATCATTTGACCATACTGGTAAAACTGTTCAATGCGTTTTTTCGCAATTCTTCCCATTGCCATCCTCCTCTCTTCTGAAGAAGCCATAGATAGCATTGCATCTGCTAAACCATTTAAATCAGTAGGAGGGACACAGTATCCTGCAAGACCCAAACTATCATCTTCTCTCCCCTCAAGCAATTCTCTACAGCAACCTACGTCTGTCGTTACACACGCTTTTCCTGCTGCCATTGATTCTAAAACAGAGAGAGGTTGTCCTTCAGAAATACTGGTTAAAATCATAAAATCCATCTTTTTAAGATATTCTTTGACATTAACCCGGCCGGTAAAAATCAGATTGTCTAACTTCAGTTTTCGAACCAGGTCATAACATTCACTAGCGTAGCCTTTATCATCAACACCCCCCATGACATAGAGGCGAACATTAGGAATTTGGACGGATACCTCATAGAAAGAATAAATCATGGTTTTAATATCTTTGATAGGAGCCATTCGGACAGCTGCACCAACATTGATGAAACCATCACTTTCAAAAGGAATCGCAGAGAAAGACTCATAGTCAATTCCATTTGAAATGACTCGACACTTTTCCGGATCGCAGCCCATATCTATCTGAGTTTCTCTGGCTTTTGAGAATAGACTAGTAATACAGTCCGCTTTTGAATAAATTGCATCTGAAAGAGTATAGAAAAAATCAATCCATTGTTTTCGCATAGACGGCAAAATCCAATCTGCACGAATAATTTCTTCCTCGCGCTCCCGTGTATAAATCCCATGCTCTGTTAAAAGAAGGGGCTTACCTGTTCGAACGCTTGCCAATGTCGCCAAGATACCACCATAACCTGTCGAAATGGCATGATAAGCATCTGCAATCGGTATTTCACTGGAAAGAAGGGTCAACAGAGGAAACAGCATCGAGCGAATGGTATGAAAGACATCAGACATTGGCTGCATAGCGTATCTTTCTGCACACAATTCCTGAATCATATGGAAAAAATCTTCACTAGCCAAAAAACTATCTCGTTGGATTTTTCCATCTTGAAGCATGTTAAAGATTAAGGACCAATCTGGTTTAGCACAGAAGACCAACTGTCTTAAAGATTCATATTCTTCACTAGTTAAATCTTCAGCGCTGCTTTTCCTTATTTCAGTTCCAGCTAGACTATCTAGAAAGACTTCTCGAATCTCAACTACATTTTGGGGTAACTCATAGACAAATTTTCCTTTCTTAGATTCATTTGCTCCGATCACCCATACAATAAATTCATGCTCTTTCATTTCAGTTATATATTGATGCATCCATGTAGAGACACCACCATGAACATAGGGATATGATCCTTCTAAAACCAAACAAATTCTCATTTTTACTTTCTTTTCTATATTTATTTGACCTCAATAGATATTTTATCAGATGTAGCATGCAGGAGATAGAGATTGCCTGTTAAATGTTCTAAATCTCCACCCGTCACTTTACCTGGTTGACCTTCATTAAATCGAAGCATCACATAAGCTTGGCTATGGAAATTCCCTAGTTCTAATTCCAATCCAGAATCTGTTTTGCTTTGATTAATGGTCAGTATAGCATAACGTTGGATAGAACCCGCCATTTCAGAACCAGTCAAACGCCTAATATTTGGAGCAATCTTATACAATGTTTCAATTTCATTAGTGAAATCTGTATAAAGTTTTGACCAGCCTAATTTTGCACCTCTATCTTCATCCATAACATCATCTGGATGAAGGAAATGAGTTGTAACATAGTGCATATTAAGTTCAGAAAACACAGTTAAGTCTGAATAGGCATCCCACGAAGCACCTGAAACAATCCGGGGTTGCTCAATCAAACCATCATCTGCGACTTCAAACTCCTGAGAGTAAGTAAATTTCCCTGGAAAATAATTACTTGCAATACTTTTAATTTCTGGAAAGTTTTCTCGTAAAACTTCTCTTCCTTCTTTAGACAAAACATTTGAAGGAGGAATATAGATAGATTTCTCTCCTTTTGGAAAAAGCTCTTTCGTAAAGCGAAGTAACTCACTTATCGAAGAAGACATAGCTTTCTTATCTTTCCAAGTTTTATAGGTAGGAAACTCATCTCCATAATCAACTCCTTTAGGGGTCAAGGGTTGATGATTATAACCATGATAGCTTATTTCTCCTCCATTAGCTAAAAGTGATTTCCCAAAATATTTAAAACGATCTATATCTTTTTGACTATGAACATTACCTGAGGTATCATCCTCATAATTTTCGATAACACCACCTGTATACTTAACTCCGTATTTTTCGGATAACTTTAGCAAATCAGGCCACCAGATATTGGTATAAAAATCAGAGATACTCATATTATAATCTCGCTTAATATAAGTAGCATCTCCTGCAGGAACTGGTGAAGGAAAATCATCAAGGTAGAAAGCAGTTCCATTGATAACTGGATAAGCTGTCACAGACGTCATCAAACTATAAGAAGCCGCATACAAACCACGCACTGCTCTTTCATAAATTCCAAAATTATCAATAACAAATTTCCCTTGGCCATGCTTTTTTTCCCAAATCAAAGGTGTTTTTGCCTCATCATCAGTCCAAGCATGAACCTTGGCATCAGATGAGAGTGTAACTGCCCAAGCAGAATGGAAAGCACCATCAATGGAATAACTCTTTCCTCCACCAATCATAAAATCTTTATCGATAAAAATTTTCTTAACATAAGCATTCTCAAAACTTGAATTTGCCACGCCTAATTTTTTTGTTCTATTTCAGCCAATCGACTATCTTTAGCCAGAGTTACAGCAAAAAGAACATTGCCCCCTTGCTCAACCCAGTCGGTCATTTCAATAGCTTTATCTCCTAAACTTTCCAAATCGCTCAGAAGTACAACTACCTTTTTATAGTCAGAAAAATTTGGTATGGTCTCTTTTGAAATATCAACTATCTGATAACCCATTCTCATATCTTTAAGGATTTGAGAAAATTGCTCTTTCGCTCGTCGGCTTGTGTCATTACTTTCATCATAAAGAATTAGGCTATCCTTAGCTAAGCTGTCAAAAACCGCGTTGGATGAAGGAACATCTTTAAGATAAGTATCCTTTTCTGAAGTAACTGTATATTGCTCGCCACTCTTTTGAATCCACAAAACAGCAGATAGCAAAAAGAAAGATAACAATTACAATAATAGATTCTTTCGAATATAATAGTTTTTCTTTTTTTCTTTGTCATCACAAAAACCTACGATTGCCAGAAAGCGAGACGTTCACGATTCTCTTTAGAAAGATAAATAGAACCATTTTGGATTATTTCTACCAATTCTTCTAACCTTTCTCCCTGGCTTGTTTCAAAATAATATCTTAAATAAAGCATATAAATAGCTTCTTGGTGAGGCCACTTTTGAGAAACGAAGTCCAGATATTCTTTAACTCGCTCATAACGCTTAAGCAAAAAATCATTCTCTATCAGTTTTATATAATCAGAAAGCTGCTCTTTTTGATGAAGTTTCTTTTCTAAGAGATTAGAATAATCTTTTCGCAATAATTCTCCCATCCTCTTAGTTACCAAATCCTTTTGCAAATATGCTTCTAATACAGCACAATATTCCGCTAGAACACGATAATCAGTCGGATTATCTTGGTGTTTTTTTTCCAATGCCTGCAATCGAATATCATATTGTCGAGAAATTTCTGCAATCAAGGTTGTTGCATAATGGACAACCTCAGTATCATCATCCTGCCGAGCTAAGAATAATAAATCGATAAATTTAGCTGGTGCCCGACTGACGATTTCCATTAGCATCCACCGAGAAACTTCCTTATCTTTCAAAACTAGAGCTTCTTCTAATGGAATGACTTCTTCAACATGATTATAAGCGCTCTCAACTCTACTCATTTTTTGAGTATCATCTACCTCAAACCATTCATCTGGATCCTTTTGATCCAGAGAGATGTCAGTCTCCTCTTTATTTAAAGAAAGATTCAACCCCCAAAGCATGATATAGCCTAAAAACGGTAGGCAAATGGGGAAAATAATGTAAAACATAGGTAACTGAATTCGTTTTTTCTTTAAAGAAACAAACGAATGCATAGATAGAGCCACGTATAAAAGTACGAAAAAACTAGTAATCATCCACTCCATTTTAGTTTCCTTGTCTGATTTCACTTGGACTAATATGTGCCGCCAAACCGGGGTTCTTCTTCATATTAGAGAAGACTTGATAATAACCAGCTTTGTCCACCATAGAAGCTGTTAATTCATTAACCATTTGCAAGAAATGAAGTCTTGTTAAGGTCAACTTATCATAAGCAACATCTTCAATCCATATAAGATAGCGTAGGCCCGAAGCACTCTTCATCTCAACAGCAATAGTAGGATAATCTGGGAGTAATTTCCTATTAATCCAAACGGATTCATTTTCCAATCCTTCGTTTAACTGAGGATACAACTCTAATTTAAAATCAGAGAACTGTGATAGAGGATAAAAATGCACTGTGTCAGTTGAAAATTCTTCTCCAATAATTCTTTCAGCTTCAACAATGATCTCTTCAACCGTTCTCTTGTTTAAGCGTTTGAAAACATCATAAAGTTGACTGCTACCATGATGACTACTAACAACCTTTTGAACTAGCACATCTCTATCGTGAGTCGCATCTTCATATGAAAGTGTTAAGAATTCATTCTGTTCATTCAACAATTGATTTTCTTTTTCCAGTAATTCTTTCTCATCCTGATATTTCATTTGGATAATACCACAAATAAGCGCTACAAAAATATATGCAGCAAATGGAAGCCATCTATCAGTATTATAAACAATAGATTGCCATTTATTACCTGCCACTAGACTCATCGTAAACAATCCTAAAACAGATAGAACACCAGCAAATATACCGTAAACCGTACCAAAAATAGTACTAATTAGAGTTACAAATAAGAGCCTTACATCAATCATTCCTAGTTGATTGAACCTTGTTACGACTAAACTTAAGACTTCTGAAACTATAAAAGCAAGGAAGACTTCCGCGATTTTTTGAAAATCACTGTGAGAACGTAGTTTATAAACATTTCTTTTCAAACTACGAAATTCAAGCCTTCTCAACGGCTTTCCTTCACTAATAAATTGATCATACAGATCTGATAAATCATCTACGATAGAATAATGGATAAACCATCCATACCGACCGCGCAGATTATTTTTGTCTATTGATTGATATACAGGAGATAACTTATTGGATGGCTGGAAAGTAATCGAACTACGTGTCAGAGTTAAATCCTGTAATTTGCTTGCTAAAAGTTTGAAAGTATCTTGAAAAGGATTAGCTATTGTCAAAATTTCAGCCTCATCCGTCCAACTATTAAATACCTTATATACAAGCTCCGCTAAATCTTCTGAATTAATGAAATTCAGTACTTCGTCTGGTTGCTCATCAAAACTGATTGGCTGATTTCGCCGAAGATTGTCCATTAAACCATAGAAATAATCCTCTGGTTGTTTTGCAGAATAGACATAGGGACTCCGAATAATTTTCAGAGAACCACTGTATGTACTTGCCCAATGTAAGCAAAGATTCTCTGCTGCTCTTTCCAAATCCTGAGGGAGATTAATAATTTCCGGTCCTGTGACATATAGAATATTTGACCAAGATAACTTCGTAGTATTTTTCAGGAAATCTTGCAATCTTTCCAACTCACCAATCTGTTGATTTTTATAGGTCAAATAATTTGAGAGATACAAAATTTGATCAAAATGATAATTTTCTAAGATTTCAGAGATACCAATTGACGCAGATTGTTTAAAAACAGTCACCTTTTTTAGCTTGGTTAAGTGCGTATCTCCAAAAAAATATAAACGTCACTATTTGGGAAAGCTTCCTCAATAAATTCTTTAGATATGTAACCTGTGTTTCCGAATAGTAAAGTTTTCACTTTCTTCTCCTTTAAATATCATTTTCCCATTTTAAAAAAACAAGATTTATGTTTAAAAATACTTTTTATGTATCGTATTTCTCTACACTCAACTTAAAAATCATATAACTAATTAGGGAAAAATAGCAAGCATATCAGCCCAAAAATCCACATAAAATGTACAAAAGCTTAGTAATTTGATAAAATTAAGTATCAAAACAGGCTGTCATCGTGTCTAAAAAAATTCTTTTTTTCCTTATAATTTTTAAATAAAAAAATAGCTTCAAACACCCCTATGGATATACCATAATTATACCACAAAAAAACCCTTTAATGAATACCGTTTACATAAGCTAAATCAAGTTTAAAACTATAAATTATAAGCATTTTTTTATTGAAAAACAAATAATCTTGCCGTCCTCAGAAATTATAGATAAAAAAATATCCTTGAATTTGAGTTATGCTTCTCAATCCCAAAAGAATTCATTAAAAATTTAAAATATAATATTTATAATTCAACCTCAAAGAAACCATTTCTGCCTCGGTCAAATAAACAAATTAAAACCCCAGTACTACTTCATTAAGAACTGGGGTTTAAGGTTAAGATTTTTAAAAATATCAAATCAAGCATCTAAGATTTTTAAAAACCAAGACTAGTACTATCTTTCAAAAAAACATCTGAACTGTTTCTAGGAATATTCTGTCAAATCTTTACCATTTAACGATAATTTTTGAATCAAATCTGAGGTACAGGTAATAATATCAACCCCTAACTCATCCGCTTGATAAATATTATAGGTTTCGCGCGGACTAGCCCACAACAACTCTACTCCGTCTTTTTGACGACAAATAGACAGTGCTTCTTTCATAATCGGCACAGGATCCACACCCGTATCTGCGATACGTCCAGCAAAAACTGACACTATCCCTGGAGTACCTGCCTTCAAAGCTCCAACTACCTCGCGAACTTGTTCAAGAGTGAAAATAGCTGTAGCATTGATTTTAACACCTTTTGCTGCTAGACGTTTCATTAAATCAACAGTTGATTCCCCTTTAGAATTTGTCACAGGTATTTTTACATAAACATTCTCTCCCAGTGAGGCTATTTTTTCTGCTTCTTTTTCCATTGTTTCAATGTCATCAGCAAACACCTCAAAAGAAACGGGAAATTCCTTAATATCCTTTAATACTTCTTTAGCGAATCCTACATAGCTGGTGATACCTGCTTTCTTCATTAAGCTAGGATTAGTGGTAAATCCCGATACCAAACCAGAATTTAGATCCTTTAGCATAGTTTCCAAAACTGCGCCATCTGAATAAACTTTAATAGATAATTTTCGTGCCATTATTCGCCCTCTTATTCTTCTTCGTCGCAAACATTATTCAGTGCTGTATCTGATTTACTGAGGAAATTTGGTAAAAGCAATATAACTGCTAGAACTGCTACTACCACATAAATACCAACTTGACCAACAGAATCTCCTACGCGACCTAACAAAATACCAAATACACCAAAGTCAAAATCACCAAAGGTCGTATTTGCAAAACCTAGTTCACCTAATACTGGCAAAACCGCTGCAGGTAAAAAGGCTAAGAATAGGCCGTTTACAAAAGAACCTAAAACAGCTCCCTTCCGTCCTCCAGTTGCATTGCCATAGATTCCCGCTGTTGCACCACAGAAAAAGTGAGGAACCATACCGGGAATAATCAGCACACCACCTATTGCTCCCAGAATGAACATACCAATCAGTCCACCTAAAAAGCTAAAGGCAAAACCAATAATAACTGCTGTAGGCGCATAAGGGAAGAATACAGCACAGTCCACAGCTGGTACAGCATTCGGAATAAGCTTAGTGGCGATACCTTGAAAAGCAGGAATCAAATCAGCAAGTATCATCCGCACCCCTGCATATACAATAGCGACACCAACCGCAAAAGTTAGACCACTGACGATAGCAAATATAAAAGGATTCTTACCAGCTGCTAACTCTTCAACTGTTTTAGGACTACGAATCAGACAAGCAATTGTTGCTATTAGATAAAAGACAACCATGACAATACCTGTTGATATTGTAGTATTGCGAAGAAAGCTCCATTTTTCTGAAATTTTCAACTCCTCTGTACTGGTGCTGCCTTTTCCTACCTTAGATCCAATCCAGGCTGAGAGATAGTAACCCAGACTGCCAAAATGTCCCATTGCAATCTCGTCCCCGTCCGTTACCTGAAGAGTATATTTCTGTCCAATAGCTGGAGAAATAGCTGACCAAGCACCTAATATAAATCCTCCTACTGCAATCATGGCAGCTCCTTTAAAGCCAATTGCTCCTAAAACGGCTGACAATAAACAAGCCATAAAGAAACTATGATGCCCTGTTAAAAAGATGTATTTAAAGCGAGTAAAACGAGCAAATAATAAATTTAGCAATAAGCCAACAATGAGAATTGTCATCGTCTCAACACCCAGTATTTTCTGAGCAACTGATGTTACAGCTTCATTATTGGGAACAACACCTGTAATACCAAACCCTTTTTCAATCAAACTAGCTAAAGGAGATAAATTATTTTGAATAACTCCTGCTCCAGCGGCTAACATTAAATACCCTAGAATCGGCCCTAGTGTTCCAGTCAAAACTTTATGACTTGGAGTTCGAAGAGCTACTAAACCAACAAAAGCTATCAGTCCCATTAAAAAGGCTGGTTCACTTAAGATATTTGAAACAGCGTGAGTATACCATTCATGGATGAACCTCCATTCTTTCTTCTTATTGATTTCTCATTTCTTCTAATACAGGAACAAGGTCTGCTTCGATTTTTTTGCGATTAGTATAGCTCTTAACGATACAAACCTTTGTTCCCTCAGGAAAGATATCTTGAAATTCTTTCACTGTCACATATAGGTCTGCTCCCTTTCCGACCGCTGCATTAGAATCACAAGATTCTGCTTCTACTTCTATTCCTAAATCTTTGGCAATGGCTTCTACTTTCATCCGAAGAAGTAAGCTGCTGCCAATACCATTTCCACAAACTGTGACAATTTTAATCATCTTTTTCTCCATTCTTTATTGTTTCGGTAATGATTTCCATTATTTCATCTGGATTTTCTGCTGCAATTAACTGTTCTATGGACTCATCGTCATCTAAAATCATAGCAAGCTCTTGTAAAGCTTTCAAATGCGCAGTTGAATCAATGGCGGCAAGTACAAAAATCAACTGAACTTGTTTTTCCTCATCTCCTTTTACATCAAAATCAACTGGCTCTGCCACCTGCAGCAAACTCATTCCTACCTTGTTTACCCCCAAATCAGGAGCAGCGTGAGGAACAGCGACTTTCGGTGCTAGTACAATATAGGCTCCTAACTTCTCCACAGAAGCAATCATTCCTTCAATATAAGACTGCTCAATATAATTTCCCCTCAGCAAAGGTGCGGCTGCCAAAGAAATAGCTTCTTTCCAATCCTTGACCTGATTAGTCTGTTGAATAAATTCTTTTTTTAATAATTCTGTCAAACCATATCCTCCTCTCGTCTGACCTTGTTGCCAACCTATCAAGTAATTCGATAGTTCTCTCATTAGCTCAGGATAGTGATGAATCGTTGTATGTCGTTCTATAATTTCTATCAACCCGTCTAAAGAAATTCCTTGAGTTTCAATCCAAGAAAATTGACTGATGACTCTACGTTTTAACATGGTCTTTTCAATAGACTTCATAACAGGCTGCAGTAAATAGACTGGTCTTTCTGATTCAAACGGAACTGTTGAAAAAGCAAGATCATATTCTTCAATGTCTATCTTTTTAGCTTCATCAAGCTGGTGAACAGGCTTAAACATCATATTTGGAAAAAGATGCTTTAATTCCGCCTGAAGGATCAGGGAAGAACTCACTCCATTTGGACAGATACTCAAAGCCCTTAAAGTTTGTATACTATCTTTCTTATACTCTCCCTCTAAATATCCACCAAAATGAATCGTGAAGTAAGCTACCTCATCATCACTTAATAGTTTGCCTACGTATTCTTCTAAAGGAATAAGACTTCGTTTTACCAAATAGTAGAGTGAGCCAAAATCTGCTTTAATCTGTTCTTTCAATGGATTTATTAAAGGAATATCAAATAACAGGCGATAATACGCTGGATAAAGATGCGAGTATAAATTTTGACGAAATTGAGGAGATTGAGAAAAATCTGCTCCTGTATGAGCTTTGACCTGTTCTATTATATCTTCCATCAACTCAAATACCCTTTGGTCAGAAAAAACTTGAAGATTTCCTTCTGTACAACCTAACAGGCGAGAAAAGATAAAATTCTTTTTGTCTGCCAACTCTGGGTAAGTTTGTAATAGTTCTTCACATAAATCAAACAAAGAATTTGTATATATCTCTCCTAAGGCAATATCATCGTTAGAATATATTTTTAAACTCCCCGCTTTTAAAATAGCGATAAGACAGCTTACTTCTTTCGTTTTTTCAGACAAAAAGTGAATGTTATACTTTTTTCCGAGTAAAACGAGTCTGTCTGCAACTTCCCCATCATTAAGCTCTAGACCGCAATCTTCAAGCAAATATCGAAGTACCCAGCGCCCACTTGCTATTGACAAAAGCTCACTCAATGTCTTCTCTAATAGATAAATGAGCTTTTTTGTTTTTCCTGCTAAAAATATCCCTGTTTACGAGTATAAGACAGCTCTATCTGATAAGAAAGTAAATGTTGCTTAAGCCTTTTTATATCCGACAGGACTGAATTTCTGCTCATCTGCAATAGATTCTGTAAATGCTGATTGGATACAAAGTGCTGAGCCAACAGAATATAAAGCACAATCATTTCTAAGCGTTCTTCATGAAAAATATAGTCTCCTGTATGATGAGATACCTTTTCAAAAATACTGTTCAAGGGTACTGCCGGAGTTCTAATTCGTCCTCCTTTCACCTCAATAACTGGAAAATGAAAAGATTCTAAAACATCGTTAATTTTTTCAATTTGCAGAATAAGATATTTACGATTAATTTTTAGAAGTTTTTCCATTTCCTCAAGAGAAGAATCTGAATATTTGGATAAAAAGCTGAAATTTTTCAATGAGCTCATTTGATAACACTTCTAGCCCTCCTATATTATTAGTATAAACAAAATAATTAGCGTTTTCAATCAAAATTCAGTCCAATTGTCATCAGGAAATTATCAAAAGAATTGTGCCTAAGATATATAGTAATTTTTGAATACATCCCAAAAACGGCGTAAATTAAAACCCAGCACCTATTCATTAGGTGCTGGATTTTAAAGCTCGACTTTAAAAATTGTTAAACGTTCTAATTCATCAGTAGTCAATCTCCGCCATTCTCCAAGTGCCAGTGCAGGATCCAACTGTAGGGGTCCCATCGTGAGGCGCTGAAGATCCGTGACTTCTTTTCCGCAGGCAGCTACCATGCGCTTGACCTGGTGGAACTTGCCTTCAGCTAGGGTAATTTCTACGAGAGAAGTCTCTTTTGCCTCGTCCAGCTCTAAAATCTTGAGATGAGCTGGCTGACAGGTGAAATCTTTCAGTTCTATTCCTGCAGCAAAGCGCTCTACATCTGCTTGGTTCATCAGGCCTGCCACTTGAGCTCGGTAGATTTTTTCTACGTGCTTTTTAGGTGACAGCATGGCATGGGCTAGCTTGCCATTATTGGTCAGAAGGAGCAGGCCGTGGGTATCAATATCCAAGCGACCGACAGGGAAGACTTCTTTCTGACGGGCAGTCTCGTCCAGCAAGTCCAGAACCGTTTTATGTTGGTCATCTTCTGTCGCCGAAATAACTCCCTGCGGCTTGTTCAGAAGATAGTAGACGAATTTTTCATAGATCAGCCTTTGGCCAGAAACGACAATCTCATCCGCTCTCTCATCAATCTGGGTCTTAGGTGATTTCTCTGCTCTGCCATTGACCAAAACCAGCCCTTTCTTTAGGAGCTGCTTGACCTGAGCGCGTGAGCCCAGACCATTTTCTGCTAAAAATTTATCCAGACGCATCGTATAACCTCCTAGATTCTCGGAGCTAGTCCGCTCTTTTCTTTGCTAAATCTTAGAACAAAGAGCGAGGTCAGAATCATAGCCAGCCCCAAAATGCAGAAGATAAAGGCTGGGGCGTTAGAGAATCTCCCAATGAAACTGAGGACAAATGTAGTGGCCGTTGCTCCGATACTGCAGCCTAAAATCACGATAGAAGTGGCTTGATTGAGTAGGTGGGCGGAAATACGCTCGGACAGGGTGTAAAAAATGGTCGTCAGACCGACACTATAGACAAAGCCAGCACTAATAGTAGCCATGCTGAGTGACAAGAGATTTGGTGAGAAGCCAATAACAATCTGAGTCAGTCCAAAAACCAGACCAGAAAGCATCAGCAGTTTATCTCTAAAAAGACGGGTCAAACTAGCAAAGCTGATACCCGCTGCAATCCCAATCAACTGCATCAAGGAAAGAATCACGCCTGCAATCTGGGCTGTCCCCATGCCAGACTTCTCTACAATCCCCGGCACCCGCACATTGATGGCGATATAGGTCAGCACAATAACCCCCGCCACAAAGGCAAAAGCTAGACTTAACTGCCAATCCTGCTGGCTTAGCTTAGGAGTCGATTCAGACTGTTCTTGCTGCTTTTCAGAGACCTTGTCATAAGGGACAAAAAGCAGATAAAGCGCTAAAACCACCAGTCCGAAAGTATAGACGAGAAAGGCAGCCTGCCAGCCGAGAGGAAGAAGCCTGCTGACGCCAAAAGTCAAGAGAGCTGTTCCGACTACTTCTGCCGACCCTCTCAGTCCTAAAAGCCGAACGCGTTCCTGCCCCTTGTAGCGCTCGCTAACAATTGATATAGCCTTGGCATTGAGCAGACCGATTCCCATCCCAAAGACAAGCCGAGAGGCAAACATAAGCCAGTAAGACTGATTAAGAAGAGGAAGAAGCCCGCAAAGTGAAAAGATCAGAAGCCCGCTCACAATCATCTGACGCTCTGTCAGGTATTTTTCAATGACCCTATTAAACAGCAACATCAGCATAATCCCAGCCGAAGGTAACGAAACCAGAAGTTCTACCCAACTTTCTGGAATCCCTTTATAAAAAGCAAACATGGCTGACTGGGCACTGGAAATCGAAAAAGCCGTCGTCAGAATCAAAGAAAGCGAGAGGATACTCACCTTTTCCATCAATTTTTTCATTCTATTTTCCTTTAAAATTCACACTACCTCTATCATACAGTTTTTTGGGTCAAGACGCAATTTCTTTGTCAGGAATATTATGGGTCCCTTTGCCTCCATTCAAAAAGCAGGCACCCCCAGCCAGTCAAAACCGCTCCTGCCTTTATTTCTTGCAGGTTTTATGTTATGATGAAGGATAGAAAAAAGGAGAGAATCATGTCTGTGAGTGAAAAAACATCTGTTATTGAACGATTAACCAAACCAGCCCATTTAATTGATATGAAGGACATTATCCGCGAGGGCAATCCGACCCTGCGCGCTATCGCTGAGGAAGTCAGCTTCCCTCTCTCAGACCAGGAAATCATTCTGGGCGAGAAGATGATGCAATTTCTCAAGCATTCCCAGGACCCAGTCATGGCAGAAAAAATGGGGCTGCGCGGCGGTGTTGGTCTAGCTGCTCCCCAGCTGGATATTTCCAAACGGCTCATCGCCGTTTTAGTTCCCAACCCTGACGACGAAGAGGGCAATCCGCCTAAGGAAGCTTATAGCCTGCAAACGCTGATGTACAATCCTAAGATTGTAGCCCATTCCGTTCAGGATGCAGCCTTAGCCGATGGTGAAGGCTGCCTATCAGTCGATCGAGAAGTACCTGGCTACGTGGTTCGGCATGCGCGAGTCACCGTGGATTACTTTGACAAGGACGGTCAAAAGCATCGTATCAAACTCAAGGGCTATAATGCCATCGTTGTCCAGCATGAAATCGACCATATCAACGGCATCATGTTCTACGACCGTATTAATGAAAAAGACCCATTTGCAGTCAAAGACGGCATGTTGGTGATTGAGTAAATAACTTGCATATCATTATCGAAAATACCTAGATAGAAACTATCTAGGTATTTTTTTCTATCTAACTATCCCGTCTCCAGAAAATAGCCAAGAGGATAACTGCTCCTAGCACTGATGGAACAACAGCTGTATCAGCCAGCATTGGTCCCCAATGACCAAAAAGAAATTGACCTATCAAGGAACCAAACCAGCCCAAGAGGATTTTTCCGATACAGCCCATGCGCTCCCCACGGCTGGTAATAGCCCCGGCGATAAGGCCGATAATAAAACCGACAAACATACTACCAATCATATATGCCCCTTCTTTCTATATTTTTAGCAAGGCTTCACAAGAAGCAAGTGGAAGCTGTCATTATGGAATGCTCCATTTAGGGCAACTCGAAATCTTAGATTGCCCAGTCTCCATTTCTAAAGATTGCTACACGGCTACCGTCTTCTCGGATGCCGTCAATATCCATCTGGTTAGAGCCAATCATAAAGTCCACATGGACATCCGAGCGGTTGAGACCCACTGCTTCTAGCTCTTCTTCGGAGAAATTCTCTCCACCGACTACACTGGTCGCATAGGCTGCACCGATAGCCAAGTGGTTAGAAGCATTTTCATCAAAGAGAGTATTGAAGAAAGTAATGCCTGACTGAGAAATCGGGCTTGGATCTGGTACCAAGGCACACTCACCTAAGCACGCGCACCCGCATTTTCAAAGACAAGATCCTTCATAACCTGGTCTCCCTTTTCAGCAGTAATGTCCACAATCTGGCCATCCTTGAAGGTCACCTTGATGCCTTCGATGATGTTGCCATTGTAGCTGAGCGGCTTGGTGCTAGTCACATAACCTTCTGCCCGGCGGAAGTCCGGTGCTGTAAAGACCTCTTCTGTCGGCATATTAGCAATGAAATACTCGCCCTGGGCATTGAGACTGCCAGCTGACTCCCAGTGGTGGTTCTTGGGCAAGCCCAATGTCAAGTCTGTTCCCGGAGCTGTGTAGTGCAGAGCAGTAAATTGCTCCTCATTTAGAACCTTAGCTTTTGAGCTGAGTTTTTCTTCATGGGCCTGCCAAGCTGCTACTGGATCATCCTCATAGACACGGCAGGTTTTAAAAATCTGATCCCAAAGCAAATCTACCGCTTCCTCATCACTGGCTGCGTTTGGAAAGACCTTCTTAGCCCACTCTGTACCGGCTGCTGCTGCAACTGTCCAGCTGACTTTATTGGATTGGGTTGCGATCCGCATCGGTTTCATGGCTATCCCCATAGCCTTAGCAGAAGCCGATAATTTCTCGGCATCCACGCCATTTAAAGCTCCTGGGTCAGATGAACGAACACCTAAGCGGCTGGCTTTCTTTTCGAGGAGATAGTTCATCTCAGCCACCTTATAGTCTGGGACATTGTCCAAGCGCTCCATCGGCGCATGGAGGAATTTCTCTCGCGTAGTCAAATCATCCGCCCACTGGACGATGACCTCGTGAGCACCCAGAGCATAGGCTTCCTTGACAATCAAGTGAGCCAGCTCACGCTGCTCCACATCAATATTGAGCGCCACCGTGTGACCCGGTTGCACATTAATACCATTGGCAACCAATAGTTTAGCGTATTTTTCTAAGTTTTCTTTAAAATTTGGCAGAACCATGCTGCTTCTCCTTTTCTTTTGTTATTTCTCTTTAAACAAGGACAGCAGGCTAACCGCTGCCACTGTGCCGCAAATTAAGGAAGTCATTTTCAAAATCGTATCTGGATCAAGATCCAGCTGGTAATCAAATACCTTTTGCGCAGGCTTATCTTCGGCATTTATTCTAAGTTTCATGAGAGAGTCCTTTCCTTTGTTAACCATCTATTGGTTTATGATGCCAGATGACTTTCATATTCCAACCATCCTGAATTAATTTACAGCCTGGCAGCAACTTCCCATAAATCTCTTCATATCCTTTTTTAGAAAGGTAGCGATCTGTTGCTAAATGATTGAGCCAAGATTTGGAGGTGCTATGTTTGAAGATTCTTCTGGCATTTTTCAAGCCGAATCTTTTCCAGTGTCGAGGAAAATCTAAATAAGCGCCTACAACATAGGTCCAAGTTGAAGGAGTGGGCTTTTCTGATACATTGTCCATAACAAACAGGATGCCACCTGACTTTAGTAATTTCTTACATTTTTCCAAAGCTTCAGGGATGTCCAAATGATGAAATGTCGTTCGACTGAAAATAAAATCAAATTGTTTCTCAAAAACAGCGGTTAAAAAATCATCCTGCAGTAATTCTACATTCTGTAAATCTTCTTTTTCTACTTTATCTTTTGCTATCTGCAGAAAATCCACAGAAAGATCTATTCCTGTCACATGTTGAAAATATGAAGACAGAAAAATGCAGGTATTCCCTCCGCCACAACCAATATCCAAAGCGGAAACTCTACGGTCAGGCAAATTATCCAGTAGATAATCGGACTTGCCTTCCAAAAGAGTAGTTACCCAATCATATTCTAAAGCAACCGCATTAAATTGTTCCGTAATATTTTCCATAAACATCCTTCTTAAAAAAACTCATCAAACAAACTCAACTGGTTATCCTCAGGCATATTGCCTAGAATACCCATATCGTCCATTTTTTCGACTAGGGTGCTAGAGAGACCGCCGCGTTTGCGGAGTTCTGTCTTAGAGAGGAATTCGCCTTCTTCCCTTGCTCTGACCACTTGGCGGGCAACGTTGTCACCCAGACCGTCCATGGCAGAGAATGGTGGGATAAGGGTATCCCCCTTCGATGAGAAACTCAGTCGCATGGCTCTTGTAGAGGTCTAGCTTGCCGAATTTGAAGCCCCGCTCCAGCATTTCATTGACGATTTCCAGAGTCGTATAAAGGTCAATTTCTACATTGGAGGCTTCGTTGTTCTTGCGCTTTTCAGCGATTTCGTTCATCCGGCGTTTGACTGCATCAAGTCCGCCACTCATAGTCTTGATATCAAAGGCCTTAGCCCGGATGGAGAAATAAGCACAGTAGTAATAAATCGGATGATGCACCTTGAAGTAGGCTACCCGCAGGGCCATCATAACGTAGGCCGCCGCATGGGCCTTAGGGAACATGTACTTGATCTTTCCACAGGACTCGATGTACCATTCTGGCACATTGTTTTCCTTCATGGCTGCGATATAGTCATTGCGCTCTTCTTCGGAAATCTTCAGCCAAAGGCCCTTCCGCACGCGCTCCATGATCGTAAAGGCCATCTTCGGTTCCAAACCCTTGTGCATGAGTAAACCATGATGTCGTCCCGACAGCCGATAACGGTGGACAGGTCAGCAATCCCTTGCTTAATCAAGTCCTGAGCATTGCCCAGCCAAACGTCCGTACCATGAGAGAGACCAGATAGCTGTAAGAGCTCGGCAAAAGTTGTCGGATGGGTCTCATCAACCATTCCCCGTACAAAATTGGTCCCAAACTCCGGAATTCCCAGCATACCAGTCGGCGTGCCAATTTGCTCCTGAGTCACACCCAGAATATCTGTCCCAGAAAAGAGCGCCATGACACCAGCGTCATCCATAGGAATGTCATTTGGATCAATGCCAGACAAGTCCTGAAGCTTCCGAATCATGGTCGGATCATCGTGTCCCAGAACGTCCAGCTTGAGGACATTTTCATCGATATCATGGAAGTTAAAGTGGGTAGTCTGCCACTCGGCCGTCACATCGTCAGCTGGATATTGGACCGGTGTAAAGTCATAAACATCCATGTAGTTAGGGATAACAACGATTCCGCCCGGGTGTTGGCCAGTCGTCCTCTTGACTCCGGCCGCTCCCTGCGCCAGACGCTCAACTTCGGCGTCTCGGTAGAATTTCCCGTAGTCACGCTCGTAGCCCTTGACAAATCCATATGCAGTCTTAGCAGCCACCGTACCAACGGTACCAGCACGAAAGGCATATTCCTCACCAAAGATATCCCGCACATCCAAGTGAGCGCTAGGCTGATCTTCTCCGGAGAAGTTCAAATCAATATCGGGTACCTTGTCCCCGTCAAATCCAAGGAAGGTCTCAAACGGAATATCTTGCCCATTTTTGCTGAGTTTGTGGCCACACTTTGGACAGTCCTTATCCGGCATATCAAATCCAGAACCATAGGATCCATCCGAGATGAACTCGCTGTATTGGCATTTGCCACAGACATAGTGAGGTGATAGAGGATTAACCTCGGTAATCCCGATCATTGTCGCGACAAAGCTCGATCCGACAGACCCCCGTGAACCTACCAGATAGCCCCGCTCGTTGGAGCGTTGCACCAGCATCTGCGAAGCCAGGTAAATTACGGCAAAGCCATTCCCCAAGATAGAGGTCAGCTCTTTTTCAATTCGCAAGTCCACGATATCTGGCAGCGGATTGCCATAAATCTCAAAGGCTTTGATAGGTCAGCTCAGCAACTGTCTCCTCAGCCTTGTCAATGAAAGGCGTATAGAGGTCGCCCTTGACCACCTCGACCGGCTCAAAGGTCTCCGCCAGCTGATTTGGATTGGTGATGACCAGCTTCTTAGCCAAGTCCTCGCCCAGAAAGGCAAATTCGTCCAGCATCTCATTGGTGGTTCGGAAGTGAGCCTTAGGAAGCGGAGCCGGCTGGGCATTTTCACCGTGACCAATGGTCCGGTTAATCATGGCTCCCTGACCCAGACTGCGGACGATAATCTCTCGATAAATTTCTTCTTCCGGCTCGATATAGTGGACGTTCCCCGTCGCAAGGACGGGCTTGCATAAGCGATCTCCGACTTCAATCAGATTGCGAATAATAGTCTGCAGTTCTTCCTGGTCCTTGATTTGCTCCTTGGCAATCAGTGGCTCATAGATAGCCGGCGGCATAACCTCGATAAAGTCATAATACTTGGCTACTTCGACAGCCGCATCCACCCCCTGAGAGACAACAGCATCATAGACTTCGCCTTCTGAACAGGCTGAGCCTAAAATCAGGCCTTCACGATGGGCATCCAGCACGGTCCGTGGAATCCGAGGGACACCTTCGAAATACTTGGTATTGGACAGACTGACTAACTTGAAAATATTCTTGAGCCCCGTCTGATTTCACATAAATGGTCGCATGCTTGACCCGAGCCTTCTTGTAAGAATTCTCATCGACCAGATCCGTATTCAAATCCTTAAGGTTGGTCACACCATGCTTTTCAGCCACATCCTTGATAAAGATAAAGAGGAGGCGGCCCGTCGCTTCCGCGTCATAATTGGCCATGTGATGATGCTCCAGAGCAATCTGGAAACGCTTGGTCAAAGGCCCCAAACCATGACGCTTGTATTCTGGATAGAGGTTGCGGGCAAATTCCAGTGTGTCAATGACTGGCTGAGTGATTTTCGGCAGGCCATGCCGCTCATAGTTGACATTCATAAAACCCACGTCAAAGGTGGCATTATGGGCAACGAGGACACTGTCCTGGCAAAATTCCTGAAACTCTTTCAGAACTTGCTCTAGCGGTTTGGCATTGCGGACATGCTCATCTGTAATCCCGGTTAGATCCGTCGTAAAGGCCGAAAGAGGATGCCCAGGATTGATAAACTCATCAAACTCAGCGATGATATTGCCCTTATGCATCTTACTGGCCGCAACTTGAATCAAGTCATTGTAGACCGCCGAAAGCCCCGTCGTTTCCACGTCAAAGACTACATAGGTCGCATCGCTCAGCGCCATGTCTACTTCATTGTAGACGATTGGAACCCGGTCTTCTACAATATTGGCCTCCATACCGTAAATCAGCTGAATACCAGCCTTCTTTGCAGCCTTGTAGCCATGGGGAAAGCTCTGCACATTGCCATGGTCGGTAATGGCGACAGCCTTGTGGCCCCACTTAGCTGCCGTTGCAACGATTTCCTCTACCTCAGGCAGAGCGTCCATAGTAGACATATTGGTATGAGCGTGAAATTCAACCCGCTTCTGACCCTCAGGCATCAGATCCTTGCGCTCATAGTGAGTAACAGCCTGCACATCCTGCACATTCATGGTCAGGTCGTGGGTGAAATTGTTCATCTCCACATTTCCCCGCACGCGCAACCAGGCACCTTTCTTAATCATGTCAAACTTCTTGGCTTCTTCTTCATTTTTCATCCATTTCTGCAAGGAGAAGCTGGAAGTATAGTCTGTCATCTTGAAATTGAGCAAGACCCGGCCGGTCCGAGTGACCTTCTGCTCCAGATCAAAGACCATTCCCTCAAAGACCAGACGGTTTTCTTCAGTCTGAACTTCAATCATAGGGGTAGTCTCTGCCTTGTCCAGCTTTGGCTTAGCTGCAGCCTTGCGAGTTTGGAAGTCATAGGCTGGCTTTTCCTCTGGCGGCGGTGCCATCTGCTGCAGGGATTCCATGGCTTTGAGCGCCTCTTCATTGGCTGCCTGAACAATCTTGTCATTCTCCGCCTGGAAATTCTCCGCTTGCTGCTGGGTCAGCTCATCGCTGTGCTGAACCTGACAGGTCAACTGAGGAAAGCCGTACTTGACCAACTGCTGGCTGAGGTTGGGCAGATGATTCTTGCGAAAATGCTCCGTATCAATGGTCGAAGCCCCCTCAATCAGCAGCTTGTCCCCATCCAAATGAACCCGCAAATCCTGATACAGGCTTTTAAAGCCATGACTGGCACATGGACCTTCCTCAAAGGCCAGCTGGTAATAAGCCTGTAAGAGCTCATCCGACACCTGAGGAGCCTGACAGTGAATTTCAAAAATAGCTTGATTGCCCGTCTTAGAAAACTCTTGAGCTAAGCGCTTCTGCAATTCCCGAAAAATCTCAACCGGCAGAATATTCGCAAAAGAAAAATGAAACTCCCAGACCCGACTGACCTTGTGGACCAGAACCTTCTCAATTTCTGCATTCAAAAAAAGGCCTCTGAATTTCTCATTTCCAGTGGCATATCCAGCTGATTCATTAAAATTTCAAACTTGTTTGACATGATATTTCCTCGTACAGTAGTGACCCTATTTTACCATAAATCAGCACTTTTTTCGACAGAAAAAGAGCGGAGTAAAGTTGTTGATGTCTATATATTTATATGTTTTCTTGTCTTAAAACTAAGTTATGATATAATAGAAAAAACATTTATCAAAAGGAGTCTTAACTGTGAAGAAAATTTTACTAGCTAGCGCCTGTCTGCTGGCTTTGACTGCCTGCAGTATGCCCAAGCAAACTAAGCACGAAAACAAACCCAACCAAAGTCAGAGCCAAAGCAAGCCAAAAAAAGAAGAGAAAGTAAAAACCAAGACTTTTGCTTACAACATGCCTAACGGATACAATAATAAAATTGTCGCTTATTATCAAAAAGATAAGATTCGAGCCTTCGATTTTATGGCTACGAAACCAACTCAAGAGGACGAACAAAGTAAGAGTCCTGAAGAAATCAGCAACATTTATCAAGAAGAATTAAAAGCTGGTGACTTTTATGATAAATTCAGCAAGTTAGATGGAGTCACACTTGAAATCAAAGTTTCAGAGGACAAGAAAACCGTTGCACAAGTTGCCCACTTTGATCTCAGCAAAGCAAAAGAAAAAAACAAGTCATGGCGGCTTTAGGGGAAACAACTAAAGATAACCTATTCAAAAAACTTAAGGAAAAGCCCGAAGATTTCTTTGCTTTTCTGCTATCTCAAGGATTCACAGAAGAATGAAATCTTTTCTGACTTATTTTTTACTTTAGAAACTGTCCTGTCTTGCTAGCCAAGTCCTTAGTTCGCCAGCAAGAAAAAACTTAGAAAATATTTTTTAGAGCAAGCTATTGGCTTTCACTTCTCCAATAGCATGATTTTCAAGGAGCTTTTATGCGCTTAACTAAAAAAACTGTTTTTATTGGTATCGCTTCTCTTCTTATTTTGGGCTTAGCTGCATGGGGAGTAAATGTATTTCTCGTTATGAACAACGCTCAGCAAAGTTTTGATAAAAATTTTATTCACTACCAAGCAAAAAGTGATGACCATGAAACTTTTATTACACAAGGCATCGAAAAAAAGAAGTCTATAATTTATCCTATTCTCCTGCTAAGAAGACCATTGAAATAACCAAATCGACTAAAAATGGAGATATCTATTCTTCCGATTCCATTTACGGAGCAGTAAAAGTCTATGATATAAAACAAAACGGTAATCGCTACGTCTTCATAACAGCTGCAAAACCAATCATCGTTGACTTCGGAATAACTTCAGTCAAGGTAACATATGACGGAGGTAATTTTGAAACTCCATATTCTGAGTTACATTTTGGTGAATCTTTCCCTAGTGAAGACAACTAGATGGGTACTTCTCTATACTACAAGTCTTAAACTATGAACTAACCAAGCTATTAGGCTATGGTTAGTTTTAGTTTGTTAAAAAAAGCGGTTGAAACCGCCTTAACTTATCTTAAAACCGCTTCTGCCAAAGCCTTTTGAATGGCTATGACGCTGCGGTCGCTGGTAAATTGCAGGACTTCTGCTGGCTCTTGAGCGCTGGAAACCCAGATTTTCAGCTCAGCATCTAAGTCAAAATGGCCGGCTGTTTCCACTGAGAAGCGACTGATAGAGCGATATGGAAAGGACTTATAAGAAGTCTTTTTGCCAGTCATTCCCTGCTTGTCGACCAAGATTAAACGCTTATCTGTAAAGACAATCAAGTCACGAATGAGGCTAAAAGCTAGTTCCACATTCTCTGTTGTTGTCAGAATATCCTCTAATTGTCTTTCTGTTTTTTCAATATCTTTCTGAGAGGCATTGCCTAATAAACCGCCGAATAATCCCATCAATCGGTCCTCCAATCTATTTTTTCCTACTATAGCATTTTCACCTCCAATAAGCAAAAGAAAACTGCCAGATAAAACTGGCAGTTTGTTTTATTTTGTCAAATAGACAAGGTTTCTAGCAGATTATCGGCGTGGACTTCAATGGTATCGCCAGTAGCCTTAATCTTAACTTCGACAATGCCTTCTGCAGCTTTCTTGCCAACTGTCACACGGATTGGGAGACCAATCAAATCGCTGTCGCTGAACTTAACACCAGCACGCTCATTGCGATCATCCACCAAGACCTCATAACCAGCACTTAGCAAGTTAGCCTCGATTTGGTCAGTTAGAGCCACGGCATCCTCGTCCTTGACATTAACCGGAATCAAGTGCACATCAAATGGTGCCAGCTCTTTCGGGAAGTTGATGCCCCAAGCATAGCGGAATTCACCCTTAGGAGTTTTATTGACAAAGAGACGGGCATGCTGCTCCATAACAGCAGACAGGAGACGGCTGACGCCTATACCGTAACAACCCATAATCATCGGTACTGCTCGGCCATTTTCGTCCAAGACATTGGCGTTCATGCTGTCAGAGTAACGAGTTCCCAACTTGAAGATGTGTCCAATCTCAATCCCACGAGCAAACTTGAGGACACCTTGGCCGTCCGGTGAAATTTCACCTTCACGAACCTCACGGATATCTACATATTCAGCGGTAAAATCACGGCCTGGATTGACACCAGTCAAGTGATAACCATCTTCGTTAGCACCCACTACAGCGTTAGCCAGGTCTTGCACCTTGCGGTCAGCGATGATTCTCACGCCTTCTGGCAGATTGACTGGCCCTAGTGAGCCAAATCCTGCTCCTAGGAGCTGACGGACTTCATCTTCACTAGCTACGTCAAAGAAATCCGCTGCCAAATGATTTTTCAGCTTGACTTCATTAAGCTGGTCATTGCCGACCAGAAGTGCTACGACAGGAGACTCGTCAGCCATGTAAACCAAGGTCTTAATTGTCTGGCTTTCATCCAGTCCAAGGAAGGCAGCAACTTCGTCAATTGTCTTGCAGTCAGGCGTGGAAACGCGGGCAACTTCTTCCTCAGTCACGACACGTCCTGCAGGCTTGTATTCATCCGTCGCCATTTCAAGGTTGGCAGCATAGCTGGACTCACTGGAGTAAGCGATGGTATCCTCACCAGATACCATCCAGCTGGTCAATTCTGTCCGAATAGCTTCCTGAACATCTTCAGGAATTTCATCAAGCTGGCTACAGACTTGTCCAAAACCACCCAGCGATTCAAATCCGTCCGGTCTGGCGTAATGGCCATGAATTCCTGACTGTCCTTGCCCCCCATAGCACCACCATCACCGATAATGGCTTTGAAATCCAGCTCGCTGCGGGTAAAGATTTTCTCATAGGCAGACTTGTATTCATCATAAGCTACATCCAAGCTGTCATAGTTAGCGTGGAAACTGTAGGCATCTTTCATGATAAACTCACGCGTCCGCAAGAGTCCGTTACGGGGACGTTTTTCATCGCGGTATTTAGGCTGAATCTGATAGAGATTGAGCGGCAGCTGTTTGTAGGATTTAACCGAATCACGGACGATAGCCGTAAAAGTTTCCTCATGGGTTGGCCCCAAGATAAAGTCGGATTTCTCACGATTTTTCAGTTTGTAGAGGTCTTCACCATAGGTCTCATAACGGCCAGACTCGCGCCAAAGGTCTGCACTGAGCAGGGCAGGCGCCAGCATCTCCACTGCACCAATCTTGTCAAACTCTTCCCGCATGATTTTTTTTGTTTTTTCAATCACACGATTAGCCAGCGGCAGATAAGAATAGACCCCAGCTGAAACCTGACGGACATAGCCAGCCCGCAGCATCAGAGCGTGACTGATAACTTGAGCATCGCTAGGCATCTCACGCAGGGTTGGAATTAACATTTTACTTTGTTTCATAAAAACAAAACTCCTTGACTTTCATTGAATAATTTCTTTTTCATAGTTCTAAGAACTTTAGTTTCTTAGAAGAATAATTTCATGATATCGTTCCAGGTAACGGCAATCATCAGGATGACCATAATAGCCACTCCAGACAGAGTGATATAGGTCTCAGTTTCTCTTTTCAGTGGTTTTCTGCGGATAGCCTCCAGAATATTGAGGACGATTTTTCCGCCGTCTAAGGCTGGAATGGGAATCAGGTTGAAAATACCGATATTGAGCGACAGCATGGCCAAAAGGCTAAGGACTGCTGGTAATCCTTGCTCTGCAGCCTGACTGCTGAAATTGTAAATAGCGACCGGACCGCCCAGCTTATTGATATTGAAGTTGAAGACGATATCTTTCAGAGCTGACAAAATGCGAACCGTAGTAGACCAAGCTGCAGTAAAGCCGCCAATCACCTTGTCCCAGAAGCCAGTCTTGATCGTTGGGGAAACCCCTAGCAGATAACGATTGCCGTCTTTTTTAGGCTGTACGGTAATTTCTTTCGTTTCACTGCCGTGTTTGTAGGTAACAGACAAGGTCGGCGCTTCCTTACTCTTGGCTGTGATTTTCGCCAGAGCGCTGGTTAGATCCGCCCAGTTGCTAATTTCATAGTCATTAATCTTAAGGATTTGGTCGTTATTTTGAACCCCAGCAGCTGCTATAGCACTACCATCCATGACTTGAAAATGATTGCTGTTTTCATCGCGAACGCCGCCCTGAACAAAGGCCAGCAGCATAAATACCAGCACGCTCAGGATGAAATTATTCATAGGGCCAGCAAAGTTGGTGATGAGGCGGCCCCAGATACTAGCATTCTGATACTGAACATCCAGCGGTGCGATCCGAACCTCAGTGCCGTCTTCTTCAACAATCGTTGCATCATGATCTACCGCATAAGTCTTGATATCTTCAAGAACAAGACCAGTAATTTCCAGCTTTTTCTCAAAGTCAAATCCAGTCACATTCATGGGTAAAGCTGTCTGGTCAACCTTTTTGCCAGAAAGATTGATGCGAACCACCTTGCCCTCTGCATCCAAGGTCAGACTAGCCGGTGTTCCCACCTTAATGTCAGTGGAGTCTTCCCCCCAGCCGGCCATGCGCACATAACCCCCCAAGGGTAAAATCCGAATCGTGTAGGCAGTCCCGTCCTTACCAATATGGGAAAAAATCTTGGGTCCCATACCGATAGCGAACTCTCTGACCAAAATGCCAGACTTCTTCGCAAAGTAGAAGTGTCCGAACTCATGGACCACAACAATGATCCCAAAAATAATAATAAAGGTTATAAACTGCATGGACTTCTATATTTTACCTTTCCTAGAAATCTTGTTTTTTCTTTTAAATCAAAGAAGGAGCAGAAAACGGCCAAATACCAAGTTTCCCGCCCCTGCATTGCTGACACTCTTGAAAATAGGATAGAAGCTCAACTCAAAATTTTAAGTTCTAAATCCTAGTTCCTTCTTAGATTGTGCGGTCGTTGGACAAACTTACCATCCCTTGCTTTCAGCCATACACGATTGTCTTAGAACAAGCCGAAGAAATGCATCAGCGGAAAGACGAAGAGAAGGCTGTCAAAGCGATCCAAGACACCGCCGTGGCCAGGAATGAATTTACCAGAATCCTTGACCCCGAAATGACGTTTTATAGCACTCTCAACCAAGTCACCAAATTGTCCAGCTATACTAAAAATTACCGTTAACACTAGAATAATTAAAAAATTATAAGGTCTAGCTACTTGTGGGCGAATAAGCATAAAGATAGCTGCTACCAAGACAGCTGAAACAACACCTCCTAGACTACCTTCTATTGTTTTATTTGGCGAGACATGTGGTAATAGTTTCTTCTTGCCGTAACGGGTTCCAATAAAATAGGCACCACTATCTGTCGCCCACACTATAAATAGTGCTAATAGCACCTTGTCTACATTTACTAGACGAGCGTCTAGTAGAGCATTAAAACCAAAGCCGATATAAAAACTAGCTGCAATAGGATAAGCTGCATCCTCAAAAGAATAGTTGCTTCCAAGTACCGTTGCCCCTAATAGCATAAAGACAACTAAACCATAAGCTACTACATTACCATCCACTGGTAGGAATTTTAAGTAATTTTCCAAGGGGAGAGTTAGTACAAAAGCAGCCAGCATAGCTAGGATACCCTCAATTGTAGTAGTTGGTAATCCTTTCATGTGAAGCAATTCATGGATCGCTAACATAGATAATAAAGCAACCCCTATTTGGAAGATTACTCCTCCCATTATTACTAGAGGAATAAAAATAATTAGTGCTATCCCTCCAAATATTAATCGTTTTTGTAAATCTTTAGACATTTGTTCTCCCTTAAACACCGCCAAAACGTCGATTCCGGCGGCTATATTCTGCAATTGCAGTCTTCAAAGTCTTCTCATCAAAGTCAGGCCAGAGAATATCCGTAAAATACAACTCACTGTATGCTGACTGCCAAGGCAGAAAATTGCTGAGGCGCAGCTCTCCACTGGTCCGAATCACCAGATCCGGATCGCGCAGCATCTTGGGTAAGTTGCTGGTATATAGGTAGTTGCCAATGACTTCCTCAGTAATGTCACCGGGGCTGAGTTTGGCATCCAGAACATCCTGAGCAATCAATTTAACAGCCTGATTGATCTCATATCTACCACCGTAGTTTAGGGCAAAATTGAGAATCAAACCTGTATTGAGCTTGGTCAGGCTTTCAGCCTTTTCCAAAGCTTCAAATGTCGCCTTAGGAAGCTTAGCTGTATCACCAATCATCTGGATTTTAACATTGTTCTTGTGTAGCTCTGGCACATAGCGGTCGTAAAATTCAACCGGAAGATTCATGATAAAGGAAACTTCCTTTTCCGGCCGAGACCAATTTTCCGTTGAAAGGCATAGACAGTCAAGACCTGAACACCCATTTCCTTGGCAGCAATCGTCACCTTTTGCAGGGTTTCCATACCAGCCTTATGACCGAACACGCGTGGCTGCATCCTTTTTTTGGCCCAGCGACCATTACCGTCCATAATGACAGCAATGTGTTTGGGAACATTCAGCGGCGCGTTCAGCTTTTCTTTTTTCTTAAAACTAAACATACTTTTTATCCTATTTAAAGTTTTATCAGTTCATTATATCATAAATCCATGGAATGTGGGCAATTCATCCGCTTTTTCAAGCCTGAGGATATAAAATAAAGACAGAATGTCAACCGGAGAATCCAAACTCAGTTAAAACTCACCCAGCCTGTCCAAACCGCAAGGCAGATAAGCTTACAATCAAACACCTCCTAGCCACACGAGTCAAAACAAAAAAACAGCCCGCAAGCTGTTTATTTCTTTACTCTTCAATCGCTGATTCTTCCTCGGGAAGGTCAACGCTTCCTTCACCGCCAGCAGCAGCAGGAATGCCCTCAGCCAATGGCAGTACAGTTTTAATAGCTGTCAGTTCAAAGGTCAGGTAAACACCGTCCACATCCAGAACAACTGTTTTCTTATCTGTGTCCACTTCATCTATCGTTCCATACAAACCGCCGATGGTAATAACTTCATAGCCCTTTTGCAGCTTGTTAAGACTTTCCATACGTTGCTGAGCCTGTTTCTTTTGAGCACGCATTTGGAAATAGGTCATCCCTACCAGTACAACCGCAAATACAATAAGCATAATTGGATTCATATCTTTTCTCCTTCGAATGTCATATATGAACTACTATAGCAGATTTCCCTTATTTTTACAAGGCGATTCTGACTTTTCAAGTAAAGTCCGTCTCAAGTCGGATGAAGCATGATTAACCTAACGACATTTTTTAAAAAGCAAAAATCAGGATGAGCAACACCCTGATTTTATGTCTTTTTTATTTAAGGTTTTTAACAACTTCTGCTACGTGCTCAACTGTAAAGCCGTATTCTTCCAGCACCTTGCCTGCTGGCGCAGAGGCACCGAACTGGTCGATTCCGATAACTGCACCGTCCAAGCCGACATACTTGTACCAAGGCTGGCTAGCTGCCATCTCAATCGCTACACGGCGACGAACTGCATTTGGCAGAATTTCTTCTTTGTAGGCTGCATCTTGAGCATCAAAAAGCTCTGTTGACGGTACGCTGACCACGCGAATTTTAGCGCCTTCTTCTGCAAGTGCTTTAGCAGCTGCAACAGCCAAATTAACCTCAGAACCAGAAGCCAGCAAGATGGTATCGAAATCTGCTCCTGTTTCGTAAACCACATAAGCACCTTTAGCTACCTTGTCAAAGTTTGTGCCTTCTTCAACTGTCAGATTTTGACGGGTCAAGACCAGAGCAGTCGGAGTGGATTGACTCTTAAGGGCCAGGTACCAAGCTGCCTGAGTTTCACGCGCATCTGCTGGGCGGAAAACAGTCAGGTTTGGAATAGCACGCAGACCAGCCAAATGCTCAATCGGTTCGTGAGTTGGGCCATCTTCACCAACTGCAATAGAATCATGCGTGAAAACATAAGTCACTGGTAAGCCTTGAAGGGCAGACAAACGGACAGCTGCCTTGACATAGTCTGAGAAGACGAAGAAGGTACCACCGTAAACGCGAAGACCACCATGAAGCGCCATACCGTTGAGAATTGTTCCCATAGCAAACTCGCGCACACCAAATTGGATATTGCGGTTGAGACGGTGGGCATCATCTTGCAGGCCATCCTCCTTGATATAGGTCATATTAGAATGAGCCAAGTCAGCAGAACCGCCAAGGAAAGTTGGAAGCACCTTAGCTGCTGCATTGAGGGCATCCTGACTGGAATTACGGGTCGCTTGAGAGAAGCCATTTTCAAGCACTGGGAAATCTTCTGGCTTAATCTCTACTGGATCTTGACCAGCAATGATAGCTGCTACTTCTGCCGCCAATTCTGGATGGGCTTGCTTGTAGTCCTCTACCAGCTGTTTCCAAGCATCATATGCCGCTGCACCGCGCTCTGCTACATTTTGACGGTAGTCAGCATAGACTTCCTCAGGAATCTCAAATGGCGCATAGTCCCAGCCCAAGGCTTTACGAGTAGCTTCCGCTTCTTCTGTTCCCAGAGGCGCACCGTGCACTGCATTCGTTCCTTGCTTGTTTGGAGAACCGTAACCAATAACGGTCTTAACTTCAATCAAAGATGGTTTGCCGGAAGCTTTAGCTTCATTGATAGCTGCATCAATCGCTGCAAGGTCTGTTCCGTCTTCCACCAAGGCAGTATGCCAGCCATAAGCTTCATAACGGGCACGAACGTTTTCAGTAAAGGAATCCTTGGTCTCTCCATCTAGGTTGATATCATTTGAATCATAGAGAACAACCAACTTGTCCAGCTTTTGCAGGCCGGCGTAAGAAGCAGCCTCTGCAGAAACACCCTCCATCAAATCACCATCACCACAGATGACATAAGTATAGTGGTCGAAAATTGGATAGCCTTCACGATTATACTTGGCAGCCAAGAAACGCTCTGCCTGAGCAAATCCAGTAGCTGTAGAAATACCCTGTCCCAGCGGGCCAGTAGTGGCATCAACACCAGCTGTGTGACCAAACTCTGGGTGACCTGGTGTCTTAGAACCCCATTGGCGGAAGTTTTTAATTTCGTCTATGCTGACATCTTTAAAGCCAGACAGATGAAGCAAGGCATAAAGCAACATAGAGCCATGTCCTGCAGACAGGACGAAGCGATCGCGGTTAATCCAGTTTGGCTCTTCTGGATTGATACGAAGTTGTTTAGTAAACAAGTCATAAGCCATTGGCGCAGCGCCCATGACTACACCAGGGTGACCTGACTTAGACTTTTCAATCGCGTCAATTCCTAAAAAGCGAATGGCATTAACTGATAATTGTGACATTGGATTCTCCTTATTTTTACTAAAATCTGTCCTGACATCAGAACAGGATAAACAGTGGTCGTAGAAACGATAAAAAAATTGTCTCATATCTATTATAAGAAAAATTATCCCTATATCGCAAGATAGGGATAATCTCATCGGATACTTTCTGAAGCCTTTATCCATTTGAACTTTTGCTTCATCAAGTAGAAAAAAACATTTTATAATCAATGAAAATCTAAGGGCAAACTTGAAAGCTAGCCAAGGACTGAATTTGAAAAACAGCATGGCAGGGCTGACAAGGTTTAAAGATTTTCAAAGAATATTAAAGGAGGGCTTTAAATTGAATATTGGACTCTTGCTCGAAACAGTCATCAAAGCCACGAGGATGGTGGTATTCGATTCTATCTTTGTCCAGAGGATAGGTATACTTGCCGCCCACTTCCCAGATGAATGGATGGAACTGATATTGAAGGCGCTCTTTGCGCATCTTCCACAAGGCTAAAATCTCATCCGTTGAAGCCATAAAGTTGGACCAGATATCATAGTGAACTGGGATAATGACCTTGGCCCGCAGGTTTTCAGCCATACGCAGTAAGTCGATAGACGTCATCTTGTCCTGAATACCGACAGGATTGTCACCATAGTTATTGATCGCTACATCAATCTGGAAGTCCTTACCGTGCTTGGCAAAGTAGTTAGAGAAGTGAGAGTCTGCACCGTGATAGATGGTTCCGCCTGGTGTTTCAAAGACATAGTTAACTGCCTTGCGTGCCATTTCTTCATCGGTCACAGCCAGTCCCGCCAGTTCCCCATCTTGAGCTTCAGCACCTTCGACTGGCAGAGTCACCAGACAGGTACGGTCAAATGATTCAACAGCTGTCACCTTGATGTCCTTAAACTCAAAGCTTTCACCTGGCTTGATTACCATGATGCGTTCTTCAGGCACACCCCATTTTTTCCAAATTTCGCCACACTCATAAGGTCCGACAAACTTAACATGGTCCAAGTTAGGATTGTTGACAATAGCCGCTGCGGTATTGATGTCGATGTGATCGCTATGGAAATGAGAAACTAAATAATAATCTAGTTCATTGATAGCAAAAGGATCGATAACCATCGGCTGCACGCGCAGATTGGGCTGCAGCTTGCGGACACCAGCCATATTGGCCATCTGATGGCCTCTGACCATATCTTTAACCTTCTTGGTTGATTTTCCTCGGTTAGACCACAGATCCATGACGACATTGGCACCGCCCGGCGTCTTAATCCAGACACCGCAGTTGCCCAGCCACCACATGGCAAAATTGCCTTCTGGCACTACTTCTTCTTCAATTTCTTCATTGAGCCAAGTGCCCCATTCTGGAAAAGTTGACAAAATCCAAGATTCTCTGGTAATGTCTTTCACGTTTGGCATAGTCCATTCCTCCTCAAAAATTGATTGATTTCTATGCTTCTAGTATAGTCCGCCTCAAGGGATAAAAAAAGACCAAATAAAACACAGGTCTGTGTTCAAGATTGGACTTTATTTTTTGATAAAAACACCCGCGAGTTTGGACTTGCGGGTGTGGTTTAATTTGTGACTTTCAGTCTGTCTCGCTCCGCTAGGTGCGAGACAAATAAACCACCCGCTATGCGGGTGCGCCTCGAAGGTTATACCAAAAAAACTCCAAACGCGATACAATAAAGGTGTTCAAGCCAATTGTGAAGCGAAAGGAGAAAAATATGGCGCAAAAGGCACATAGTTTATCACACACAAACTGGATGTGTTATATCACATTGTGTTTACACCTAAGTATAGGTGAATCTTATCTATAATCAATATCGAAACAGTTTGGGTGAAATATTTCACCGATTATGTAGTTATAAAGGTGTTGAAATTATCGAGGGTCACTTGATGCCGAATCATGTACATATGTTAGTAAGTATTCCACCAAGGATAAGTGTTTCTAGTTTCATGGGGTATTTAAAAGGGAAAAGTGCATTCATGATGTTTGACAAACACGCCAACCTAAAGTACAAGTTTGGGAACCGACATTTCTGGGCGGAAGGCTATTACGTGAGTACAGTAGGACTTAATGAAGCCACAATTAAGAAATATATCCAAGAGCAGGAAAAGCCTGATATAGCGTTGGATAAATTGAGTGTAAAAGAATATGAGGATCCCTTTAGGGATAGTGGTAAGTAATGCAAACACCTCTTTGAGAGGTTTGTGACGAGTCAAGAGCAATGAGGCTTGAACAAAGTGAAAGCCAGCGTCTTTAGGCGCTGGCTGGTGATGTGGGCTTATAGCCCTAGGACAAACCACCCGTTAGACGGGTGGTTATGATTGAGAATATTCAAATAGATGAAACTCCAAATCTCACTCCAATGATTAGCTGTATTCCAAAAAATATGGAAAGTCAAAGGGTAGTAAATGGACTTGGTGTAGCGAAAAATAAAACCTATCACAGCACCAGCCATTGCATAAAAGAAAAAATCAATCCAAGACCAAGGAAAGCCTATAATGTGAAATACCAAAGGCTGCTGCAGAAACAAGAACATCCAAGAAATATTGGGAATTCCTGAAATAACTGGTCATAATAGCTCCACGAAAAACCAACTCCTCACGAACAGGGCTCAAAATAGACATCACGAACAAGTGACTGCCCCATACAAATGTGCTAGGATGCGCATATCTAATATCATCTAAGCCTTGTTGATTTGTCGTAACGTAATTAGGAAACCATTGCCAATACTGCTCGTTAAAATACTGAAGGAAATAATAAAGTCCCACTGTTACTAGAATATAAGACAGTTTTATTTTTAGAAAATTTAAAGATAGATTTATCACCCCAGCGCCAAATAGCAAAAAAATTGAACAGACAATCGTAATTAGCAAAGCAGACAAATAAATCGTCATTTCCAAATCGCTGTAGACTTTTACTTTCCTACCGTTTAAAAAAACTTCAACCCACACGGTTGTTAACATTTTTTTACTAGAAAAAAAGTAAAATAATTGGATAGATATATTGGATGATTTTTCTTTTCATATGCAAAATAAAATAACAGATTTTTTTCAGAAAAATTAAAACACAAGTCCTCTAAATGTACATTTTTGTCCGTGAACTGGTAAAATCAGGCTAATTTCCAGTCAAAATCTGCTTTTCGACCAGGTTTTCGATTTGGTACTGGAGTTCCTTGGCTTCTTCGCTATTGGCAAGATAATGCGCCAAGAGCCGCTCTAGCTCACTTCTGAAATCGCTGTGCTGACTGGCTGTCAGGCGATACTTGATAAAGCGGTTGAGCTTGACCACGTCTTCATAGTCAAAAATAGGATTGACCTGCACCAGCGGAAATCTACTGCTAAGCCCGTCGCTGGTCACAATCAGCAAATCCACTTCCAACAGGTCTTCCACGCTCTTAAATTGCTCACTGGTAAAGACCGCGCGGATATAGTCATGCGGAAAATAATACTGGCACTGCTTGAGCAAGAAGCGCTGGACTGCCACCCCCTCATCGCAGACAATATAAATCTGCTTGACCTCCTTGGGCCTCGTCGCCTGCGGCTTCAAAGCACCACCTAGGTGCATAGCCAAGTAGGCAATCTCGTCTCGCGTCAGCGAAATGAGCCAGGCCTCCTCCAAAATCCCCACGCTCTGCTCGGTATAGTGATAAAGCTCAGGATACTTTTGCAGAATGTGCCGCGTCAGCGGATTTTTGGACAAAATGCCGTAAGTCTTGCGGAACAAAAGCGCCTTACAGTGGGTCATGAGATTGCGAATCAGGTCGTCACGATTTTCCAGCTCATAGGGAGAATGCGCTTCAAAATCCCAGATGAAATTGTCAATGGCCAGCTGCAAATCCGCGAAATCTTCACTAGTTGCATGTAAATCCTGGTCTTTTCGATAAGAAAGCAACAAAACCGCAATCCAAGACAGCTCAATCTCATCCAAATGCAAGCCCAATTTTTCGTCCAGCAAAGTCTGAAGCTTCTTAGCCGTGCTGTATTCCACGCGCTTACGAATAAGAGAAAACTCGCGGTACAAATCGTCCCTCTCCTGCTCGCTCAAGGTCATATTACGGTAGGACAGCAGCAGATAAGGCAGAACCTTGAGCATAAACTCGATTTCATAGCGATTGATTTTCTTGCCCAAGTCCTGCTCGATAAAATGCACCTGCTGGTTGAGAAAAATTTGTAATTCCTCGGACAGCAGCACATCTTCCTGCACAAACTGCTTGATTTTACTTCCCAAAATCCGCATAAAACCGCTATTGCCCTCAGAAAAAATCGTGGTCAACAGAGCGTGAACGTACTGGACTTTATTGAGCGGGTGGCATTTGAGAACATAGCCCTGCGACTTGGTTGTAATGAGACTAACCTGATACTGCTCGACCGTCAGCTGGCTACGAATGGTGTTGAGGTCGTTGAGCACTGTATTACGCGACACCTCGGTCAAATCCATGAGCTTTTCAATCGTCACGCGCTCTTTCAAGACGCAGATAAAGAGAATCATCAGCTGCATGCGCTCTTCCATACTCATGACATAGCTGTGAGCATCTACGCTTTCAAGCAAGGCTTCACAAGCCTCTCGTTGTTCCGCTGTCAAAACCAGTCCGACCCGCGGCTGGCTGACAATCTTGTCCACTCCTTGAGGCAAAGCGTCGTTTATTTTTTCTAAATGATAATAAATTTTGCGGCGCGATTGCCCTGTGGCACGAGAAATCGCCATAATTGTTTCAGGCTCTGTCAACTGCAAAAGATAGTTGAGCAAGACAGAGCTGCTTTTATCTAAATAAATCATTTGCTTTTCTTTCCTTTAAACTTCCTTTCTAGTATATCACAACCGCTTACAAAATTGAAAGATGAAGGATTTTTCAGCTACTTGGAAAGTCTTGTTTCCCACTCCCTTGCATGTTATAATAAAAGAAAAAAGGAGCTCTCCATGAATCTTGAAGAACAACAGTAGCATATTCTTTCGGGTGCCATGTACAATGACTTGACTCCCGAGTTGGTCGAAGCACGCGAAAAAACGGTCTTTCTGACCAACCGCTACAATGCCAGTTTTGGACAGCCTGCTAGCGAGCTGCAGGCTATTTTAAAAGAAGTGCTTAAATCCGTCGGAAAAAATGCCCATTTTGAGCCGACTTTTCGTTGTGAGTTCGGCTACAATATCAGCATCGGGGACAATTTATGCAAATTTTGACTGTGTTATGCTGGACGGCGGCGGTATTGAGATTGGTGACAATGTCCTTTTTGGACCGCGCGTCGGACTCTACACGTCCAATCATGCTCTGGATGCTTGGGAGCGTAGTCAGAGGGCTTGCTATGCCAAGCCGATTAAGATTGGCGACAATGTCTGGCTAGGTGCTGGCGTTCATGTCAATCAAGGTGTGACGATTGGAGACAATAGTGTCATTGGCTCAGGGAGCGTCGTGACCAAGGACATCCCAGCTAATGTTGTGGCGGCTGGCGTTCCTTGCCGCGTCATTCGACCAATCACTGACCAAGACAAAAGCAATTATCAACCATAAAACTGAGGTAGGTGAACCTACCTCAGTTTTATTTTTCCAGCAGCCGCGCGATGTCTGCTTCTAAGTTTTCCAAGGAAGTCGGATATTCTAGGGCAAGATAGCGCACATGGCTAAAGCGCTTCATGAGGCTAGGAGCATCTAACTCACCCTCAAATAAACTAGCAATCTCCACTTGACCATTTACATGACGGTAATTTTTGCAGTGGAGGTAATCGGTAACTTCTGCCAAGCTAGCAAAAGCCTGCTCTATATCTTCTCCCAGCCAAGCCCAGTTGCCAAGGTCAAAGACGAAAGCAATAGGCAGGTCTGCTGCGCTGACCTTGTTCATCATCAAACGGCAATTCTTGATACTGGCATAAAGAGAGTCTTGGTTATTTTCCAGCTTAAGTCCGACAGATGATTGAAAACTAGGCGCCAACTCTGCCAAAGAAGCCACCGAAATCTGACCGGCATCGCCCGTGTTTAATTTGACAAAGGGAGCGCCCAAGAGCTCCGCTTCCTGCCGCAAAGTCTTAAGTTTCGGATTGACCCTATCTCCTATGACAAAATCCTCATTGACACTGTAAAAGAGCGACAGCCCTAGCTGGTCGGCTTTTTTTCTGATGTTTTTTAACTCTACATCAATATCCCCTAAAAACTCTCGCCGAATTTCAACCCTTGAAAGTCCTAGCTCTTTGACGCTTTCTAGCAAATCTTCTTGCTTGACTCCCCTGTCTAATTCTTCCTTAAAAGCAATCGTGTTGATAATCAATTCTTCTCGCTTTATTTTCATCCTAACCCTCTATTCTAATGTCGTCCGTAGCTGACAAAGCTCTGCCCAAGCAGGCTCCATGGCTGCAAGCAAACTTTGGTAAACGCGATATTTCCTTTGGTAAAGCTCATGTTCCTTAGCCTGAGGCTCAAAGCGCTCCTTGACCCGAACCATTTTTTTCGACAGCTTCTTCTAGGCTCAAATCATCCACCGCTTGCAAGCAAGCAATGGCGCCGCCCAGACCCCCCAATTCTGGCGCTTCAACCGTCTCTACTGGGATATTTAAAATATCAGCGAACATCTGCATCCAAGCTGGCGAATTTGTCGCACCGCCTGACAAGCGCAAAGCGCGCGGTCTTTGCTCAACCGTCGCTAGCAAATCATCGATATGCTGCTTGTGCGCATAGACAATCCCCTCATAAACCGCCCGAATCATCTCTGACTTGCTGGACTGGGTTGTCAGACCAAAGAAACAAGCCTCAGCAGCTCTGCCGATATTGTTGCCATAAAGAAAAGGGAAAAAGAGAATCTTGCTGTAAGAAGCGTCCGTCTCCTGCAAAAACACTTCCAGTACATCGTAAATAGAGGAATTTGAAGCCTTGAGATGTTGGATTTCCTCCATCATCAGCATTTTTATCATAGTATCCAAATTGCCCGCCGAAGTTGGGCTGCCTGCCTCTATCAAAAAATCGCGATTGGGAAAATAAGAGTGCATCAAGCCGCTATCTTGGCTGACTGCCGTCTTGCTGGGATAAGTATTGATATTCCAAGTGCCTGAAATCACGCTAAAAGTGCTGGCGTCTAAGACGCCAGAGCCGATTGCGCAAGCATCAATATCAAAGAGCCCACCAACCACAGGCGTTCCTGCAAGAAGTCCCGTTGCTGCGGCAGCTTCTTGGGTCAAGCCACCAACAAGCTCTGCATAGTCCACTTGGGGCGCCAAAAGCTCGTACATTTCTTCAATACCAAAGAAAGCCGTAATTCTTTTGTCGTAAGTGCCCGTCTGGAAGTTAATCCAGTGATTGCCCGAAGCATCTCCTATCTCTTGCTGAATACGCCCAGTCAGCTTGAAGCGGACATAGTCCTTGGCCGACAGAATTGCCCCAATATTCTGGTAAATCTCTGGTTCATACTCTTTGAACCAGCGAAGCAAAACGGGATTTTGCACAGCAGCAACATGCTGGTGCGTCAAGTCCCAGATTTCGTCTAGCCGCTCCTCAAATTCTTGAGCCAGCTCGACCGCTCGCTCATCTGTAGACAAGATACCGCGCGTAAATTCCTGACCGTTTTTGTCCAGCAGATAGAGGCCTTTCCCATGACCAATACAGGCAAGAGCGCTGATGTCTTCTGCCTTAAGCTGGGCATTTTTGACAGCTTGCCTCATAGCCTGACGAATCCCCTGCCAGGTCTCTTTCAAATCCACTTCGCGATAGCCTGCTTTTTCCTCAATCTTCTTGGTACTAAAAGCAGACTGCCCTAATTGTCGCCCTTCTTCATCAAATACGATTGCCTTGGTATTGGTGCCCCCATAATCGATACTTAAAAAATATTTCATTTTTCTCCTCCGATTTCAAGTATAAAAGAAGCTGAGATTGCCTCACAGCTTCTTTATGAACAAGCACATGCGGCTTTAGTACAAGCCTAATTCCTTAGTCGCTGCATCAACCGCTTCACGGTTTGCTTGAACAGCCGACGGCTTAAAGTAAACGCGCTCTGCATTATTGTAGAGGACATCTTCTAGCTCTTCTGGCGTGAAAATATCCACGTGCTCCAGCCAAGTTGCCAACTCTTCATAAGTGTTAAAAGTAGCTGACCAAGGCGAATCTGTGCCCCAGATGATGCGCTTCGCTCCCAGCACTTCCTTAGCAATCCGAACATTCTTTTCAGATTTAGGGAATGGGAAAGTATCTGGACGGTCAATATCTTGGATAGCAGAAATATCTGTGTAGATGTTTGGTAAATCTTTCCACATGCTGAGTTCCGCCCGCAGACGATTTGGTGTATCTGCATGCGGGAATGACAAATGGCAGACAACAAAGTCAAGGCTTGGGTGCAAACGAGCAAGATTGGCAATAGCATCCGGCTGGTGGCTGATTTGGTCAAAGTTGCCATAGTCCACAGTGATGACGAAGCCTGGATAATCCAGCAAGTAGCTCAAAATCAAGCTGACATGCGGGTCGCTGTCCAAGCGGAAAGGCGTCTTTTGTCCACGATAGCCGTGGATACCACCACCTTGGCTGATTTCAAATTTGAGTGCTCTAAAGCCCAGCTCTTCTACATGACGGCGAACAATCTGCATGGCATTTTCAGCAAATGGATCCACCGAAAATGCGCCTGTAAAGCGGTCTGGGTAGCGCTTAATCGCCAGATGAGTATAGTAGTTTTGATAGCCATTCAAGTGTCCTTGCAAAATCACCGCTTTCTCAATATCATTGGCATCCATGTACTTCAAGAAAGCCTCTGCTGTAAAGTCCTTGTCGCCATAGCCGTCTGGAATGAGCTTAATCAATTCGCCGTCGTCCCAAATGGCATAGCCATTGCCCAGAGCATTCAGTCTGCCCTTGCCGTTAAAACCAGCAATGGTATTTAAAATATGTGCATGTCCGTCAATTTTCTTCATGATACAGTCCTCCAAATTCAAATCTGTCATTCATTAGTCTTCGCTAATCATAATCTTTTCTTTACTTCCTTCAAAGCCACTATTTTTATCTGCCATTTTCCGCAAATAAGCGTAGATAGACTCGCGTTTTGTCCGTAGGAAGAAAAGAGACACTAGGTAAACAGCAATCGTCACGCCAATCCAAAGCGGATTGCCCGAAATCCAAGCAAAGAAGACGAGAGCCGTCAAAGGGTGAGCCAAAAGATTGAAACTCATAATCAAGACCACTCCTGCTGGCAAGACCGCTCCATATTGCTGCACAGCTTCCGTATAAATTGGACCGAGGGCGCTGGCCGCATAAAGTCCCAGTGAAAACCAAACGATTCCGTTTAGGATCGCCTTGAGGATATTTCCTTTTGATACGGCAATCATGGCTTCAATCATAAAGGGAATAGCAATCAAGTCAACGACTGGAAGCGCGCGGTTGCCCGGCAAAATCAAGGAAATCAAGACCATGATTGGCACCAGAATGAGCCCCGCAATGATAGTGGCAGGTTCACCAAAACCAACTCCGTCATCCACTGCGATAAACCAGCGTTTCTTGTCTGCCAGTCCGTCTTCTTCTTCGCTTTCTTTTTTCTTGTTCTTTTCGACCGCTTCAGCCAGAGGTCCGAAAGCGCTTGCAAAGACGCCTGTAATCAAGGGGAAAATGGTCATAACGGCTGCAAGTGACATGGCAAAACCTAGAATGCCACCCCAGACTTCCAAACTCGCCAGATTTTTCAAGCTACCGAGAATCCCGATAATCATCCCCAGCAAGAAACCGAGAGTCATGGGTTCTCCGAAAATTCCCAGCTTGGTTTTCAGCGATTCTGGATTGAGTTTGACCTTGTTAATACCGATAAGGTTCCACAGCGGATCCAATACTAAGGCTGGAATCAAGGTTTCGATATTGTGAATAGAGTTGATTGTTGCATTTTTGACTCCGTAGTATTCTGACCAGCGCTCTGCTACCACTTCTGACATAATCAGTGAGTAAAGAAGGACAAAGACCATGAAAGCAAAGGAGAGGATAAAGTTTCCTGTTGCCGCATAAGCCATGGTTCCCCAAATCATGTAACCGAAGTTATTCCAGAGATTGGACGGTACAAAGACCCGCGTAATTCCAAAAAGGAAAAGAAGCAACTCAATCAGCAGACCAAAAACGAAGAAGGACAGACCGATTGAAGAAGAGAAGGCAGTCAGAGAACCCGTTTGCCAACCGATGTCAACGATAGGCAAATTGAGCCCTGCCGTGTCAACCATTTGCTGGATGTACTTGGTTACCAGCGGTGTAAAAGCAGAGATGACCCAGCCAAATCCTGTCAAACCAACCCCCGCGCGCAGGGCACTGAAAAAAGCGCGCTTGGGACTGACTTTCAAGAACAGACTAACAATAAAAATCATTACTGGCACAACGATTGTTGCACCAAAAACATCGAAAAATTTTTGTAAGGCTTCTAGCATAGTTTTACCCTTTTTCCTTTATTTTATTTGTTTACGACATTGACAGGGTTCCCTTCGAAGAAGGAAAGAATATTCGCTGCGGCTTCTGCTGCCAAGGTACGGCGACCTTCAATCGTTCCCGTTCCTGCATGCGGCGCCATGATAACATTGTCCAAAGCGCGAAGCTCTTCAGAAACTTCTGGCTCAAACTCAAAGACATCCAAACCAGCTCCCGCTATCTCTCCAGTTTTAAGCGCTTCAATCAAGTCTTCTTCAGACACAATCGGACCACGCGCTGCATTGATTAGATAGCTTCTGTTCTTCATTTTCTTGAACACTTCTTTGTTAAATTTGTGGTGAGTGGACGGTAGAGACGGAGCATGAATGGTAATGACATCAGCCTTCTCAACCAAATCATCAAATTCCACATAGCTAACGCCCAATTCTTTTTCCCTCTCCTCTGGCAATCGATAGAGGTCGTGATAGAGCACTTTCATCCCAAAGCCTTGGCGAAGCCAGCCACAGTTGAACCAATACGCCCCATACCGTAGATACCAAGCGTTGCGCCCTCAAGTGTCAGCCCTTGATAGCGTCTTTCGCTCGGGTCAATCCAGTTTCCTGTACGGACAATCTTGTCATAGAAGGCTAAACGTTTGGTAGCGGCTAAGAGAAGGGCAAAAGTCATTTCAGCTGTCGGTACCCGCACGGCTTGCGGCGAATTGGAGACCACAATCCCTTTTTGTTTGGCGTATTCGATGTCCACATGGTCAAAACCAACCGCATTAAGAGAGATGATTTGCAAGTTTTTCCCCGCATCGATCATTTCCTTGTCCCCTTTTTGCCCCATTAAGAGCCAAGCGTCGTACTCAGGCAAGTGTTCCAGCACATAGTCGCGTGAAAACGGCTCCCCGTCTGAGTAGGTCACATCGTACTTTTCCATTAGCTTGACCAAGCCTTCCTTAGGCACAATTCCCGTCACAAGAACTTTCTTCTTAGGCATTCTTTTCCTCCTTTTGTAGTTCGTAAAGAGCAACTGTATTTTTCCCATTATTCGCCGAAAAGATATAGGATTTTCCAGCTTTTTCAAAAGCCAAACAGTTGCTAGAAGCAACTTCTGGAGCAATCATGTGTTCCAGAAAACGTCCATTTTCATAGGTAAAAGCAAGCAAGTGCTTCTTCCCTGAGCGCCAGCCAAAGACAAAGGTTGGCTGACCGAGTAAAGTCCCCGACCAGATAGCGTGCCCAAAAGGCGTCGCTTCTGGATAGGCAAATAATTCCTCCTTAAAATCTTCTGACAAAATTCGCAAGCTATCGCCATGGAAAGCCTGGATAATCATATTTTCCAGACGACCGTCACCGTCCATGTCCAACTGCACAATATCGCTCGTTTCTTCATCAAAGAGCTGGGTCAAAGTCCAGTCAGACGCACCCTGCGGATAGTCCAAACGATAAATCCCTTCCACCGCTGTGATAAGCGAGTAATGCTCCGCGTGAACAGGATAGTAACCGTGATTTTTCTTGAGCCGAAGTGGCAATTCTTCTACATTTGTCAGCTGCCTTACCTGTTTATCAAAATGACCGACAAAAATTTTCCCGTCATCCGACCAGTCCTCGACAAACTGCTTGGAATTGGCAATCGTACAACCGATAAAAAGAATAGCTCCACGCTCATTGTCAACTAAATCAAAGCGATGCAGATAAGGAAAGCCCCCACTTCCGTGATTGTCCACTTGCCCTCGCCCTCGAACTGTCCGTGAACAATCCGGCAATCCTTGGCATCAAAACCGGGATAAAAGCGCTGGGTTGCCAAGAAATCCAGCGTCCCTGGCACTTGGATAATGGACATGGTGCCACCAACCTCGCTCCAAACCACTGTCCTTGCGAAATCGCGATTGACATCATAGGCCAAGCAGGCATTTTCGGTCTCCGAAGCCACCAAAAGATAGTCGTTAGCGCTATCGGTCAACCTTGCAACGGCATAGCAGGCATCCAAGGGGTCGCTTAATATTGTTTTACTATTCACTAGGTCTCCTTTCTAGACGAGCAATCAACCTTTCACTGCGAAATTATTTTCAAACTCTGGGCGAAGCGGTTAACTTATTTTCAAAAAATAAAAGTGAACTACGTTTCCCTTATAAAATAATGCTTTAATTTATGGTTAACCGTTTCACTTTTCTACTGTTATAGTATAAACTATTCTCTTTAGAATTGCAAGCGGTTTCAAAAAAATATTTTTAAAAAAAGTATCCACTCGCGCGAATACTTCATTTCTAAAAAGAGTTTCTAAGAACTGTAAAAGCTAGGAACGACAAGGAGTTGAGCAGGTTCCGCCGCTAGCTCTCCTCTTAATTTTTTGATTAGATGTTCTGCTGCCACTTGACCAATTTTATAAGAATCTTGGCGAATACAGGACACATTCGGATTTAAAACCTCCATCCATTCCAAATCCTCGTAGGAACCCAGACCAAAATCACGGGGATAGCTGTAGTCGGTCTTGTTCAAGATTTTCATAAAATCAAGCAGGGCTGGGCCGTTCATGGTGAAAAAAGCGATTTTTTCTTGCCTTTGCTCAATCAACTGAAGAATTTTTTGAGCTGTCCCGTCTTGTCCCAAAACCAAAAGTTTCTCTGGGTCAGCCGAAACCTCTTCTTTAAAGCCCTGATAACGCATTTCCCGCGTCGAAATCCCCTCAATCGGAAAGGTGACAAAGTAAATGTCTTCATAGCCTGCCTTCTTCATTTCTGCCAGAAAAGCCTTGGTCGAGTTACGATTATTAGATACAACCGTGTCCAGCGTCACTTCTCTCGATTGCCTGTCCACTAGAACCGTCCGCTTCTTACTCAGCTTTTGAATCAGGAGCGAATTGGCATCCACCGTATCGAGAATAATCCCTGAGACATTCTGCTGCTGAAGCCGCTCGATATTTTCCTGCTCAATCAGCTGGTCATTGTCCGAATTGGTAAAGTTAACCGTGTAGCCGTATTTCTTGCAAGTATCATGAATTCCTTTGATAACTGAGGAAATGAAGGGGTTGGTGATATCCGCAATCACAACGCCAATCGTCTTGGTGTCTCTGGTCACCAAACTCTGCGCCATTTTGTTGGGTTGATAGCCCGTTTCTTCAATGGCCAGCCGGATTTTCTCCCTCGTCTCCAAAGACATTTTCCGCATATTTCCATTTAAGTAATAGGAAATCGTCGCCTTGGACACCCCAACCAAGCTAGCAATATCATTGATTGTTACTTTTTTTGTCATTTTGTTCTTTCTAACTCATCAAATTGCATTTATTATACCACTTTAAAAATCAAGATGCCACTTAAAACCAACACAAAAAAGCAATCCCTGGGACTGCTCTTTGTTTTTTTAATGACTAGCGCCTTTTTGCCCATAGTAAGCGTTCGGTCCGTGTTTGCGGAGGTAGTGCTTGTCCATGAGGTATTTTGGTGCTTCTTTGACATCGGGTTTGATTTGCTCGGTGAAGCGCGCCATTTTGGCAACTTCTTCCAAGACAACGCTGTGGTAAACCGCAGCTTCTGGCGTCTTGCCCCAAGTAAAGGGACCGTGGTTGCGCACAGTGACACCTGGCACTGCCATGGGGTCAATGTCGCGCTCGCGGAAGGTTTCAATAATCACGGTGCCTGTTTCTTTTTCGTAGGCCGTGTTGATTTCGCTTTCTGTCAATGAACGTGCCGCTGGAATAGGACCGTAGAAATAATCCGCATGCGTCGTTCCGTAAAATGGAATATCGCGCCCAGCCTGTGCCCAGCCAACCGCTTCCGTTGAGTGCGTGTGAACAACGCCACCGACTTTTGGGAAAGCCTTGTAGAGCTCCACGTGGGTAGCCAAGTCAGATGACGGATTGAGGTCGCCTTCAACGATATTGCCATCCAAGTCGACCACAACCATATTTTCCGGACTGAGCTTATCGTAGTCCACACCGCTCGGTTTGATGACAATCAAGCCCGCTTCGCGGTCCACCGCAGAGACATTTCCCCAAGTAAACTTAACCAAGCCATGTTTTGGTAGGTCACAATTAGCCTTGTAAACGCGCTCTCTTAATTCTGGTAACAGCATTAGTTTAACCCCGCTTTCTCAATGAGTGGATAAAGGAAATCTTGGGCTTCTTTGATAGCCGCCTTGGTTTCCTCTACCGTTGGACAATTTTCAGACCACATTTCAATCAAAAATGGCCCTTGATAATTGGTTTCTTTTAAAATTCTGAAAGTATCTTCCCAGTTGACACAACCTTGACCAAAAGGCACATCGCGGAATTGCCCCTTGGACTGCTCGGTCACGGCATAGGTATCTTTCAAATGCAGGGCTGCAATGGCTTGATGGCCCAGCAGAAACTCGCTGTAAAGGTCATTGTGCCAAGCAGAGACATTGCCCGTATCCGGATAGACAAAGAGATAAGGCGAATTGATTTCTTTCGCGACAGCCAGATATTTCTCAATGCTGTTGATAAAAGGATCATCCATAATCTCAATCGCCAGCATGACCTGAGCCTGCTCCGCCCAATCACAAGCTTGACGGAGGTTTTTCAGGAAGCGAGCACGAGTTGCAGGAGATTTCTCCTCATAATAAACATCGTAGCCTGCTAGCTGAATGACCCGTACTCCCAAGTCCTGAGCCAACTCGATACATTGCTTCATGGTTTCCAGCGACTTGGCTTCGAGGGCTGGATCGTTTGATCCTAGTGGATAGCGGCGGTGCCCAGAAAGCAGATAGTCGGAATGCGGACACCCGTTTCATAAACGGCCTTGACCACTTCAAAGCGTTCTTCCTTACTCCATTCCAAGCGCGCTAAGCGAGCATCGCTTTCATCCACCGACATTTCAACAAAGTCAAAGCCTAGTTCTTTGGCAAAAGCTAAACGCTCGCTCCAAGAAAAATGCTTGGGTGTTGCCTTTTCATAAATTCCAATTGGACGTGCCATGGCCTACCCCCAAATTCGCTTGATTTCATCTTTAAAGGCCCGCGCAGCAGCAGCTGGATCTTCAGCTTCAGTAATACCGCGTCCAGCAATGAAGGTGAAGACATCAACTCCTTCAAAGAGTTTGAGCGTATCAATATTCAGACCGCCTGTCACTGATACGCGGAAGCCCATCTCAATCAGTTTCTTGACCTTATTAAGATCCTTTTCTCCCCAAGTTTCCCCAGCCAAGAGAGCATCGCGGGATTGATGGTAAATGGCCTGCGAAATACCGGCATCCAGCCAAGTCTGAGCTTGTTCATAAGTCCAGTCTCCGTAGAGTTCGACCTGAATTTCCCCACGTTGGCCGCGCTCTTCCTGAATAGCTTTCAAGGCTGCCTTCATGGTTGGAATGGTTGCTGAGCAGATACAGGTCATCCAGTCTGCGCCGCGTACCGCATTGTTCTTAGCTACCGTTCCGCCGGCATCCGCACACTTGGTGTCAGCTACAATGACTTTCTCTGGAAAAAGACTGCGGAGCACTTCGACGAGCTCGCTTCCCACTTGCAGGAGACAAACCGTTCCTGCCTCAATCACATCCACTTCATGACCGACAGAGACAGCAGCCTTGATAGCTCCCTGCAAATCTGAATGGTCCAACGCCACCTGTAAATTTGGAATCTGTTTTGACATCTTTTTACCTCATTTCTTAGTTTCAGTTGCAATCAATTATCTCTAAGCATGCATTAGGAATCTAAATCCAGACCCTGCAAGTAAGGGCTGTCCTTGGATTCCTCTATCAGAGCCAGCACTTCTTCTTCTGATTGGCAAGCCTTGAGGCGCTCAATGGAATTTTCCAACTCAAACAGAGCAATAATCTGCGGAATGGCCACGCTGGTATGAATCTTGGAACTGGTAGCCGCCAAAGAAAGCAGAATACTAACCTCCTTGCCATCTGAAAAAGTGACTGGTTCTGTCAGTGTAATCAGGGAGAAGGCGTCGCGATTAACCCCTGCTTCTGGTCTGGCATGAGGCATAGCCATGCCTGGCATGAGAATGTAATAAGGTCCATATTCTTCTGTCGACTCGACGATGGCATCGTAGTACTGAGGCTGAACAGCTCCGCTCTCAATCAAGGGCTCTACTGATAGCTTGACTGCTTCCTGCCAAGTCTCGGCTGAAAGACCTAAACGAATGGATTTGTTGTCTGTCAATGCTTGTTTTAAATTCATTTCTCTTCCTTTCATTAGATACAAGGGGCATCTTCAATACTTTCCAGAATTTTAGCCCCTGCGCAATCTCACAATAGACAATAATAGGAAGGTGGGGCAGCCTAACCACCCTACCCTAACTGAGAACCCATCTTCATATATAGAAATTCTTACAATACCTGACTTAATTTTTCAGTGATTTCCTTATCATCCATCAGGTTGTCCAAGCCGATTAATTTCCCATTGGTGCGGCCTTCCAATTCATTGATTAAATGCAGAGAAGCAATCACGATATCGTAGCCTGAAGCTAAACTTTTAGCCTCCCCGACACTGCAGGAGTTGACTGTGAAGTCTGTCTGTCCCAAATTACGCAGCGCATTTTTCCACTTTCATTTTAATCACCATAGATGATCCCATGCCGTTTCCGCATGCTGTTAATACTTTAACCATTTTAGTTTCCTCCGAAATCTTATTGTATAGTCATAAAAGTTTAGTCTTCTGCCTGTACCTGACCTTGATAGTAGGCTTCCTTATCCTTAGCCCTAGCGAATTGCAGCTGAGGAATGAGCAAGAAGAAGAAGCAAACCAGAGCATAGCCAATAATACCCAGATATTTGAAGATGTAGCCAAAACCTAACCACGGAATTTCAAAGTCGATATTACCGTGATATCCGCCATAAGAAGCCAAGCCCAGCAAAGCCACACAGAGAGCACCAAGGGCTACCTGCAGAACACCTGAAATAAATGATAGGACAAGAGCTGCTTTCCAGCCACCACGTTTATCAGCATAGACTGCAATCGCTGCATTGTCAAAGAAGACAGGAACGAAACCAGTGATAATCAGGATTGGATTTTTGAAAACAATCAACAGTACAATGGTAATCAGCTGACCAACCAAACCAAAGGCAAAGCCAGAGAGAACGGCATTTGGTGAGCCAAATCCATAAGACGCTGCCACATCCACCGCTGGGAAAGAACCTGGCAAGAGCTTGCTTGAAATACCTTGAAAGGCATTAGTCAGCTCAGATACGAACATGCGCACTCCTTGCATGAGGATGAAGAGATAGACTGAGAAGGTAAAGGCTGTCTGAATGATATATATATAGAAGTCTTGCTTGGCAGGGTCAAATGGTGTACCAGTCGTGATAACTTCTTTGTTGGCCATAACATCTGGTCCCAAGACTAAGAGGATAGCACCGAAGAAGACTAGCATCAAAGTTGCAGAAGCAACGACAGTATCATGGAAGATAGACAGGAACTTAGGCAGCTTCAGATTGTCCAGATTTTCTTCTTTTTACCAAAGAAAGGCGCAACCTTATCAACGAACCAGATGGCAAATTGCTGCTGGTGACCGATGGCGAAACCACCACCTCCAGTCAAACGCTGAGTAGCTTCGACAGTCATATTGGAACTGACAGCCCAGTAGAGACCACAGATGAGGCCGATAGCCAAAGTTCCCCAGCTATTGCGCAGCTGCGGTACCAGCAAGAGCACCATCAGTGATACAGTAGCAGCCTGCTGAACCATGATGTGACCAGTGATGAAGAGAGTCCGAATTTTAGTGACCTTACGGAAAGCTACTAGTAGGATGTTGAAGCCAAACCCAATCAAGAGAGCTGTTGTAGCTGTTCCGACAAAGTTTGGAAACTCTTCCGCAATCTTTGTATTCGCCGCTGTCAATCCAAAGTAAGGATCAATGACCGCCGCCCCGATTTTGAACTTAAAGTTCAGGGCTGCCAGAATTGGCCGGAAAGTATTCACCAGACCGGCTGCTCCGGCATTAAGAATTAAATAGCCGACCGTTGCTTTAATGAAGCCAGCGAACACATCGTGAGACGGTTTCTTAAGCAGTGCATAACCGATTAGCACCAAAAGGCCGACGAAGAAAGCTGGATTTTGCAGAATGTTCTGCGAGAACCAATTTAGAATATTAAGAAGGATATTCATGGTAACTCCCCTTTATTTTTTATTTTTCTTATTCTTATAGATTTATTATAAATCTTGAAAACGGTAACAAAAAGACCAAGAATTACACAGGCGACTGTTCACTCTTGGACTGTCAAAAAATCTGCCCATAAGGACAGAAAAAAGTAAGAAAGTGAGCATGGCTGCTCCTAAATTCGACTGCGCCTCTGGCTTGTCTCATTAAGTTTTTACAGAACCTAGTTTTCGCTTACGCTCAAACTGCATCTATGCCTCTAAGCTCTGCTCGACTCTGCTAGCTGGCAATCACTAAGAAATTAGCGGAACCTAGACTTCGCTTGCGTTCAGTCTGCATCAATGCCTCTAAATTCGACTGCGCCCACGGCTTGTCTCATTAAGAGGCATAGAAAAACCCAGCTAGCCAAATGGTTAACTGGGTTAGGGTTGAGCTACATCATAATTTTAAACTATCCTGCAGCCTTTTGATGAATGGTGATACCATATTTTTCATGGTTCTCTTCATACCAATTAATTAAAGCCATCGCAGTTTGATAGGTTATGTTTTTAATTTTACTAGTTCCTTTAGTTAAAGTCAGGATACTCATCTTGCTGATGTTTGCATCCGTCGCAATTCTATAACTAGTTAAAGTTCCATTAACCAACAACTGAACAACAGCCTCAACTTTTTGGTAGTCAGGCATCGTTGTAATATCCAACTTTTTCATAATTAAATCCTCTCCTAAAATTTAATTTACTAATCTATTATACACTTTTTTTCTGATATTTCCATATAAAAAAACTTGAAAAATGTACAAAAAAATTAGAACATAATGTATTGAACTGTCAACTTATGCTATTTTTATAGGCTTTTGATGTTTTTTTATACCTACTTTTAAAAAAATAGAGATTTTTTTACTTTCATATATGAAAAACAGCTTATAAATATAGATTTTTATAAAAATATGCTGAGAAATTTTCTCAGCATATGGTTTAATAAGCTTTTATTCTGCCTGCTTGTCTTCTTCAGATGCGTCAGCACCCTTTTCCTTGATAACCAAGACACCATCTTCCAAATCGGCCGTCAAGTGCTTAGCATCTAGATTATCCAAGTGGAAGTCAGTCACCTTGTCACGGATTTGCTGCTCGATGACACGGCGGAGCGGACGAACACCCATGACTTGGTCATAACCAGCATCGCGCAGGAATTCCTTAGCTGCATCAGATACAGCCAGATCAATTTCTTTCTTGCTCAAGGTTTGATTTACTTCGATCAGCATGAGATTAACAATCTCCATCAAATCTTCTTTCTTGAGATGAGAGAACTCAATAACCGCATTGAAACGATTGAGGAATTCAGGACGGAAATAAGCTTTGAGTCGGTCCATCAAATCAGGCTTTTCAGCATCCTCTTCCAAGCCTGCTTCGTAGCCAAAGCCAGCATTGGAAGTCGCAATGATAACCGTATTCTTGAAGTTGACTGTATTCCCTTGACCATCTGTCAAACGACCGTCATCCAGAACTTGAAGGAGAAGGGTAATCACTTGTGGATCCGCCTTTTCAATCTCATCCAAGAGAATGATAGAGTAAGGATTGCGGCGCACGCGCTCAGTCAGGGTATTATTGTTGTCATCATAGCCGACATAGCCCGCAGTCGTACCAATCAGCTTGGAAACAGCAGTCCGGTCGGAGTATTCTGACATATCCAGACGGATGATGGCTTCCTTGGTACCAAACATATCCAAAGCCAGTTGCTTAGCCAGTTCAGTCTTTCCGACGCCAGTAGACCAACAAAGAGGAAGCTTCCGATTGGACGGTTGCCTTCATCAAAGCCTGCACGGTTACGGCGGATAGCCCTAGCCACAGCTTCTACAGCCTTGTCTTGGCCAATCACCTTGGCTTTGAGACGGTCATTCATGCCCTTGAGGCGCTCAATGTCGCTGGCACCCATTTGAGATACCGGCACACCTGTCATCCGCTCAACAGACTCTGCTACGTCGTTGACTGTAGCTGTCACCTTCATATCCTCAGTGTGGTTTTGAATTTTCTTTTCCAACTCTTCAATGCGGGTCTTGGCATTTAGAGCTGCTTCATAATCTTCTTTCTCAACAGCCGCTTCCTGCTTGTCTTTTTGCTCAGCAATCTCATTTTCAACCGCATGAACATCGGTTACTGGATGCTGGGCTGCCAAGTGGGCAGCAGTCACATCGACCAGGTCAATCGCCTTGTCTGGCAAGCTCCGTTGTGGAATATACTGAACAGAGTAGTCCACAGCTGCTTTCAGCACTTCATCTGGCAGGATGACATTGTGGTGCTTTTCGTACAAGTCCCGAATACCTCGAAGGATCTGATAGGTATCTTCGGCAGACGGTGCATTGACCTTGACTTCATTGAAACGACGAGCCAAAGCTGCATTTTTAAGGATAGTATTGCGGTACTCGTCCTGAGTGGTAGCTCCGATGACGGTCAACTCCCCACGAGAAAGCGCCGGTTTGAGAATATCTGCCAAGCCCTTAGAGCCACTATCTCCACCGATAGATCCTGCTCCTAGGATTTGATGGATTTCATCAAAGAAGAGGATAATGTTGCCGGCTTCCTTGACTTCATTGACCAAGTTTTTGGATATTTTTCTTCAAAGCTACCACGATATTGAGTACCAGCTTCCAGACCGGAAATATCAACAGAAATAATTTCCTTATTCTTGATGGCCGCTGGCACATCACCGTTAACGATGGCCTGAGCCAATCCTTCTACGACAGCTGTCTTACCAACTCCGGCATCTCCGACCAGAACCGGATTATTCTTAGTCCGGCGAGAAAGGATTTCAGCAGTTTCTTGGATTTCCTTATTGCGCCCAATGACTGGATCTAACTTGCCATCACGCGCTTCCTGAGTCAGATTGCGACCCAGCTTAGCCAGGATACCATCTTGCTTAGGTCCTTGAGCAGTAGCTTGTCCAGTCTGCTCACCTGTTCCTTGACCAGGGAGCTTGCCAGTAGCACGGTACTGAGCAAACTCTTCCGGTGTGACCTCTCTACCATTAATCAAGTAGCGCCGGTGTTCGCTGTTGTAGCCACCCATGCGTCCCATGAGTTGGTTGAAAAGGTCGTCCATATTGTTAAAATTGTTGTAGTTGTTGTTCATAGCATTACCTCGCTTTTTTCATATTTTGCTTTACATAATTTTTGATTTTACCAAAGTTTCAGATAAGAAATCTTTTCCTTATCTACTATAAATATTCATTTGGGAGATCTTCTCCAATCTATTATTTTACATAACTTATTCTCTTTTCAAAAAAATCAAGACTGATTCAGTCTCTATTTTTTTATGAGTGAATTTGATCTCTTTCAGAAGAAGATAATTTTACATAATTTTTTTAATCCTCCCAAAAATAATCGCCTTCCGGCTGTATTCATTCCTTCTAATTAAATTTACGTAAACTTTTTTTGTTTACAGTTGTAATTTTATCATGACAGAATCTATTTGTCAATAGATTTTTACATAATTTTTTTAAAAATAAATTTACAATTGTAATCGAAAAATGTCGTTGAGGTCCTTTTTCATTCCTATAAAGACGCTTTTTTTATAATAAAAAAATCTGGACAGAATCCAGATTTTTAAATCATATACTCTACACTATAGCTGGCATCCGACAGAATGCGGGACAGAAACTGTTTGGTCCGCTCTTCCTTTGGGCTAGAGAAGAATTCCTGAGGAGGATTTTCTTCGACGATGTGACCTCCGTCCATAAAGATGACATGGTTGGCGACATCACGTGCAAAGCTCATCTCGTGGGTCACAACGACCATGGTTACTCCCTCCTGAGCCAGCTGTTTCATGACACTGAGAACTTCTCCGACCAATTCCGGATCTAGCGCCGAAGTTGGTTCATCCAGCAGAATGACATCTGGCTTAACAGCAATGGCACGCGCAATCCCAATCCTCTGCTGCTGACCACCTGATAGCTGCGAAGGATAATAGTCCTTGTAGGCTAAGAGGCCCACGCGCTTCAAGGACTTTTCCGCAATCTCAAGCGCTTCTTCCCTCGGTATCTTACGAGCGATCACTAAGCCCTCTAAGATATTTTCAAGGGCTGTTTTATTGGCAAAGAGATTATAATGCTGGAAGACAAAGGCTGTCTTTCTACGAATTTCCAAAATCTCCTTTTTGCTGAGTTTAGCCAAATCATAGTCCTTACCAGACAAAGTCAGCTGGCCGCCATCCGCTTTTTCTAAGTGATTCAGACAGCGCAGAAATGTTGTTTTCCCAGAGCCTGAGGGTCCCAGAATAACCACAACGTCACCTTGATTGACCTTGAGACTGACATCTGCCAGCACCTGGTGCTCTCCAAATCGTTTGGAGATATGTTTTACTTCTAACATGATCTTTCCTTCCTAAGCAAGAGCGTAGCGTTTTTCCAAGCCCCTAAAAATCCACTGAATCAAGCCGCAAATAATGAGATAAATAACAAAAATCACCAGATAAGACTCTGAATACTGGTAAGAATGGGAGGCCTCTATCTTAGCCAAGGCTGTGATATCCTTGACCGTCATGACAAATACCAGCGAGGTTCCCTTGACTAGATTGATAACCAGATTGGCCAGATTGGGCAGGGCAGAACGCAATGCCTGAGGAAAAACAACTCTCCGATAGGCTTGAAAATTCGTTAAACCAATCGCTTGAGCCGCCTCCAATTGCCCTTTATCCACCGTCAAAATGGCAGAGCGCAGAATTTCCGACAAACTGCCTGTCGTCATCAGGCTATAGATGATGAAAGCATAGTAAAGCGGATTGAACTTAAAGACGTCTACCCGACTGCCCAGACTTTTAAAAATTTGATTCAGTAAACTAGGAAAAAGACTGTAGAAAAAGAGAATAAGCAAAATAGGAGGCGTCGCCCTAATGAAGGCCAGATAAATCACCGAAAAGGTCCTCACACCCCGAACTTTATAAATCTGTCCCAGAGCTAGAAGCAGAGCCGGAATAAAGCTGAGCAGAATAGCAACCACCATAATGATCAGGGTTACTGGTATGCCTTTCAAAGTAACCAGAAAGGTGTTTACAATATAATTCAAATCCATGCTTTACCTCTCCTTGACTGTCAGACTTTTTCCAGAAGCTGGGAAGCCAGCGAAACCACTAGAGCAATCCCCCAGTAAATCAAGGCCACTGCTGTATAGGTTTCTAGGGAATAATTGCCCAGATTCCGGCTGATGAGATTTTGCCCTGCTCCCATGACATCCACTGCCCCAATCGTATAAGCCAGCGCAGCATCCCGCATGAGATTAAGAAGGGCAGTAGTCAGATTGGGCAGGGCGATGCGAAAAGCCTGTGGCAGGATGATGCGCAGAAAAGTCTGCACCGGTGTCAAGCCAATACTGAGACCTGCCTCGGTCTGTCCCTTGGGAACAGCAAGATAAGCTGCCTTGAAGACTTCCGCAATCATGGCCGCAAAGAGCAGAATCATGGTGATGATGACAAACACAGTCCGCGACCAATTATTGATATCCAGCCCCAGCCACCATTCTAAAAACTCTGGAATGCCATAAAAAACCAAGAAAAGCAAGACAATAGGCGGTGTACATCTAAGGATAAATATATATCCTCTAGCCAGACCAGCAAAAGACTGCTCCTCAGCAATCTGAGCCCAAGCCAACAGACCACCCAGCAAGGAGCCAATCAAAGCTGTCACAAACATAATCCATAAAGTGGTCGGCAGAGCCTGCAGCAGACTAGGCAGCAGGCCAAAGACACGGGACAAGTCATACGAGACCATAATTTTCTTCTCCTTCGACAATGATTAGATAGAATAAGCTTCTCTTGGGCGGGCGCTTTCAGCTTGGAGCAGTCATGCTCTCGCCTAGTTATCCTCTTTAAAAATTCCTTCAAACAACATCAAGGTCAGCCTAGAAACCACCAGTTCTGTATTCAGACAGCTTCTCAGTCAATCTTTTGATTTTCCATAATCAGCAAGCTGCAGCCACTAGTCCTTGTCCACATAAGAGAAGACATCTTCTCCGAAATACTTTTCAGATAGTTTAGCCAGGGTTCCGTCTTTTTCCAGTTCCTTAATTGCCTTCTCATATGCCTTGGCAAATTCTTCATTCTTTTCGTTTTTATGAAGCAGGGGATAGGTCGGAATCCCCTTGTAAGGAAACCAAGTCAGTTGATCCGCATACTGATGGTAGGAGCCTTCCTTGTCTGTCACAGCTTTTTCAAAAGACAGCTTGATGTCAAAGAAGGCATCGTAGCGCCCTTCCAGAACCCAAGCATAAGCATCAGCCACCTTGAAGGACTCTGCTGCAGTCAAATCAATAGGAGCACCGCTATGCTTTTGGTTATACTCTTCGATAACGGCCCATTGAGCATTCTGCGGAGAGATTGGTACCAGCTTGCCCTTTTCCTTGGCAAAATCATCAATTGTCTTGTATTTTTCAGCGTCTTCCTTGCGGATAGTGAAACCTATAATGCTAGCGCCGATTGGGCTTTTTTTGGAATGATGAATTTCTTCGCCCGCTCTTCGGTGTACCATGCTCCCTTGGTTCCGATGTCATATTTCCCAGATTCCAGACCGACTAAAAGATCCTCATCACTAGTACCAGTATATTCAAACTGATAGTCTGGCAGCTTTTCATCAATGGCCTTGAGAACAGCAACCTCATAGCCATCTGACTCACCTTTTTCATCCACAAAGTCATAAGGAACATAGTTCTGTGTATGTGCCACTTTCAAAGTCGTGACCTTACCGCCGCCTGATGCAGAGCTGCTTGTCTTGCTAGATGAAGCACCTGTCAAGGTCCTCCCCAAATAAGTCGCAGCCACAATAGCAATCACTGCTGCTCCACCAATAATCCATTTTTTCTTGCTCATTCTTTCGCCTCCTTCTTATGCTAAGCTTGCTGCTTGGCGAACCCACTGAATTCGCTCTGCTTCAATATCGCTTGGAATAGTACAGTCAGCCCCGATAATCAAAGCTTCCTTGCCCGCTTCTGCTATCAGCCGCTTGGTTTCATCTTGAATAGCCGCTTGGCTGCCCGTGTAGAGCAGGCCGTCCTTGCCATTTTCAAAGCCACCAAGGACAGTCCGACCGCCAAACAATTTCCGGCCCTCCGCTAGGCTGATGCCTTCTGGCCCCACTGCCCAGTTGATGACCTGAGCTGGATAGTCAGTGAAAAGATGAACATCGTTTCGCGCGCCTTCGTAACCGCAAATGTGCAGGATATTCACTCCGCCAGCCGCGTTGGCTGCTTCCAGCACCGCCAATTCACTAGGAGCAATAAAAGCCTTATAGTCTTCAGCCGATACCCGCACATCCTGAATGCTCTGAACGCTAAGGTAGATTCCATCCGCACCAGCTTCCTTGATAATCCGCTCTGTCAGAGCTGCAATATCTTGAGCAATTACATCCAGCACCCGCTTCGTGAGCACTGCATCCTCTGCCAAGAAATCTGCAATGATATCGTCTCCTCCGGCAACCTTGCCGACCAACCATTTGAAATAGGTCACTGGCGCAAAAATATTGTAAATAGCGACCAAGTCCTCTGTGAAGCCATCCCTGATCTTCTGAACCAGCTCCACCTGCTCACTAATCCAAGGATGGTCAGCACCTAGCGGCTCAATATCTGCCAAGTCTTTGATAGATTGGACTTTTTTCAAGCGTTCATTAGGATAGGCAAAATAACCATCACTCATCAGCTTGATAAAGTCTGGCTCGACTTCTGCCAGAAAAGCTTGATGGCCAGCCAGATTTTTCTCAATAATGGCCTGATTTCCAAAACCAGCCAGCCACTCCTCTTCGCTGGTAAAATGATGCCAGAAACCAACTGGCACTCGGTCAACAGGCTCTCCTCTGAAAGCTTTCAGTACTAATTCTCTTTTTGAAGTCATCTTCTCTCCTTTTTTATTGTTCCTATCTAGCCAATGAGTTGTTTTTTAGCTTTTTCATTGGACTAATTCATCATTTTAAGTAAAATTCTAATCCGACAAGAGCAGAGCAGCGATATCATTGGGCTGCATCAAGCCAGTTGACTGCTCTGGCAGTTTCTTGAGCACCTGCAAATCATCTTCTTTTTTGTCTGAAGACTGATGAGCATAAATCTGACTGATACTCAGAAATGCTCCTACTATCAAGAATATCAGAGCAAGAGCAGCAAGCCTTTTTTGATACCGGTTCATCTATCTCCCTCCTTGAAAGAGTTGAAAAATGCTCTTTAGGACTTTGGCAAGTCCGTTAGAACTGACTAGCTGCCTGACGAATCCAGTCCAATCTTTCTATTTCAAAATCATCTGGTACAGTGCAGTCAGCCCCTAGAATCACTCCCTGACTGCCAGTTTCAGCCAGCAGCCGCTTGGTCTCAGCCTCTAACTCTGCACGACTGCCTGTATTTAGAAGAGCTGCTCTGCCATTTTCAAAGCCGCCCAGGACAGTCTGACCGCCAAAGAGCTTACGCCCTTCCGCTAAGCTGATCCCCCTCATGGTGAGTTGCCCAGTTAAACACTTGAGCTGGGTAATCCTTGAACAGTTCTAAATCATTGCTGGCCCCTTCAAAGCCGCAGATATGGAGAATATTCTGACCGCCAGCCGCATTTGCCGCTTCCAGAACCTTGACCGTACTAGGCTCAATATAACGACGATAACTGGTCGCATCTACCCGGCCGTCTTGAACTTGCTGGGTGCTGAGATAAATCCCCTCAATGCCCGCTTCCTCAATGATACGTCTAGTCAAAATAGCAATATCAGTGGCAATGACATCTAAAATATGTCCTGTCAGCTCGGGATCCTCTGCCAGAAAATCTGCTATTTCTCTATCTCCTCGCGACCCTTCCCTGCGGAACCAGCGCTTGAGATAGGAGACTGGTGCAAAGATATTGTAGAAGGAAGCGAGGTCCTCCGGATAGCTTGCCTTTACAGCCTTCACCATCTCAATCTGCTGCTCAATCCAAGGATGATGCTTATCGATAGACTGAATAGCTGCCAAGTCCCGAATGGACCCAATATGATCCGAATAAAGCTCGCTGGGATACTTAAAGAAGCCATCGCTCATAATCTTAACAAAGTCTGGCCGTGCAGCCCGAACATAAGCAGCATGCCCCTCAACACTTTTATTGAAAATCACCGGATTATCTAGGCCCAGCATCTTTTCCTCTTGGCTTACAAAGTGAAACCAAAAACCAACAGGCACTCGGTCAACTTCTTCACCCCGAAAAGCTCTCAGCACTAATTCTTTCTTGCTGACCATTACTTCCTCCTTCTTTGAATTTGTAATATATCTTACCATCCTCTCTTTCTCCTGGGAAATATATTTTCCCTATCAGCCTGATTAAAAATATTTATCAAAGCAAAATAAAAAAGCTAGACTAAGCTAGCTTTTTCAAGGCTTTTCAGACTCTGCTGAATAACCTTATTTTTTGTACCTTTTTTAGATAAGTACCATATATATTTTCTATAGACGAGATAGGTAATTTTTATCAAAAAACTGCTACTCCGATCTTACTTACCCTTAGCTGCAAAATACTCCCGCACGATCGGTGCAACCTTGGTGCCAAAGAGTTCGATAGACTGGAGAACCTGCTCATGCGGAAGCGATCCCAACGGCAGATGCAGCATGAAGCGGTCCAGTCCCAGCTCCTCTATCATCTTGATCAATTTCTGAGCGACATTTTCAGGGCTACCGACAAACATGGCCCCCCTCTGATCCTACCTGATCCAGGTATTGCTCATAGGTCATCTCCCGCCAGTGAGGGCGGTCCTTAGAGATAGCGTCCACTACCTGCTTGGTCGGATGGAAGTAAGTCCGGACCGCCTCCTCATTATCCTCCATGACCCAGCCCCAAGAGTGGGAAGCAATCTTCAACTTTTCATCTGAGTGGCCACTTTCCTGCCCAATCCGGCGATACGCATCCAGCAGGGGCTTGAAGCGCTTAGGCTGTCCACCGATAATGGCATACGCAATTGGCAGGCCCTTCTGGGCGACCTTAATGGTCGACTCGACATTGCCCCCCGTCGCTACCCAAACTGGCAATGTTTCTTGCACAGCCCGTGGGTAGACTTCCCGATTGTCAATAGTCTGCGTCAGCTTGCCCTTCCAATTTAGCCGAGTCTCGGCACTGGCATAGAGGAGCAGGTCCAGCTTTTCATCAAAAAGCTCTTCATAATCCTTCAAGTCATAGCCAAAGAGCGGAAAGGACTCGATAAAAGAGCCACGGCCAGCCATGACCTCTGCTCTGCCATTTGACAAAGCATCAATCGTCGCATACTGCTGGTAGACTCGGATAGATCCAAGCTCGACAGGACACTGACAGCACTGGTCAGGCGAATCTTCTCCGTCTTGATCGCACCAGCCGCCAGCACAATCTCCGGCGCTGAGACCGCAAAGTCCTCCCTGTGATGCTCTCCAATGCCATACACGTCCAGCCCCACCTTGTCTGCCAGCTCAATCTCTGCTACCAGCTGCCGAATCCGCTCATCATGAGTATAGGTCTGCCCTGTCCCCTCCAGCGGCGTTGTCTCTCCAAAAGTAGAAATACCTAATTCCACCATGTTTTTGTCCTCCTGATATTTAAGATAAAAATATTTTATCCCTAATTAGTGATAAATACAAAAATGATGCTCATCCTATTTGTCCATCTGTATGAAATAGGATGACTGTCGTCAGCATGGCTTTGCCATGGTCGAAAGAGACTTCCAAAGAGCATGGTCACCAAAATACCATACCAAAAGCCCCAGAAAAATCTGAGGCTTAGTATTATTATCAAGATTCGTTAGAAAGCTTATTCTACAGTGACAGACTTAGCCAAATTACGCGGTTTGTCTACATCCAGACTACGGTGCAAGGTTGCAAAGTAAGCAATGAGCTGTGTCGGTACCACCATAGAGATCGGTGACAGGTAAGGATGAACCTGATTGAGCACGATATCGTCACCTTCTTTGGCTACATTCTCCTCAGCAATGGTCAGCACCTTGGCACCTCGAGCTACAACTTCTGAAATATTACCTCGAGTATGGCTAGCCAAGATTTCGTCTGAAAGCAGAGCCAAAACTGGTGTTCCATCTTCAATCAGAGAGATTGTACCGTGTTTGAGCTCACCAGCAGCAAAACCTTCACACTGGATATAAGAAATTTCTTTGAGTTTTAAGCTAGCTTCCATCGCCACATAGTAGTCTTGACCACGGCCGATATAGAAAGCATTGCGGGTCGTTTCCAGAAGGCCACGAACCTTATTGTCAATCAACTCCTTTTCTGACAAAGTGGACTCAATAGACTGCGCAACTAAGGACAGCTCGTGAACCAAATCAAAGGCTGTCGCTTTTTCAGAAGCATTGGCATCGCCAACAGCTTTAGCCAAGAAAGCCAAGGTTGCGATTTGAGCTGTATAGGCCTTAGTAGAAGCAACCGCAATCTCAGGACCTGCATGCAGCAGCATGGTATGATTGGCTTCCCGAGAAAGCGTAGAACCCGGAACATTGGTCACGGTCAAACTTGGAATGCCCATCTGATTCGCCTTAACTAAGACCTGACGGCTGTCAGCTGTTTCGCCAGATTGGCTGATAAAGATAAAGAGAGGCTTCTTGCTAAGGAGCGGCATAGCATAACCCCATTCAGAAGCAATACCCAGCTCAACAGGTGTATCCGTCAGCTCTTCCAGCATACGCTTAGAAGCATAGCCAGCATGGTAAGAAGTTCCAGCTGCAAGGATATAGAGACGGTCAGCTTCCTGAACAGCTTTGACAATATCTGCATCTACTGATACTTGCCCCTTATCATTTGTATAAGCGCTGATTAGCTTACGCATCACAGTTGGCTGCTCATCGATTTCCTTGAGCATATAGTATGGATAAGTTCCCTTACCGATATCGGACAGATCTAGCTCAGCAGTATAGCTTTCACGCTCTAGAGTATGCCCGTCATAATCCTGCACTTCCACACTGTCTTTACGGACAATAACCAGCTCTTGGTCATGAATTTCCATAAACTGATTTGTCTCGCGAATCATGGCCATGGCATCTGAGCAGACCATATTGTAGCCATCACCCAGTCCAACTAGAAGAGGAGATTTATTTTTAGCAACATAGATAACATCTGCATCTTCTGAATCCACCAAAGCAAAGGCATAAGAACCACGGATAATATGGAGAGCTTTTTTAAAGGCTTCTAAAGCAGACAAGCCTTCTTCTTCAGCGAATTTGCCAATCAAGTGCACTGCAATCTCTGTATCTGTCTGCCCCTTGAAGTCATGACCAGCTAGATAATTATTCTTAATATCAAGGTAGTTCTCAATCACACCGTTGTGAACCAAGACAAAACGGCCAGTCTGTGAAGTATGAGGATGGGCATTGTTTTCACTTGGTTTCCCATGAGTAGCCCAACGAGTATGTCCGATACCAGTAGTCCCAGCAACATCAATGCCAATTTTAGCATGCAGGTCAGCGATACGACCGACCGACTTGATCAGACTAGAAGTTTTTCCTGTTGTTACAAAAATTCCAGCCGAGTCATAACCTCGGTATTCCAGCTTTTCCAAGCCCTGCATCAAGATATCAGTTGCGTTGCGATTTCCGACAACTCCGACAATTCCACACATAACATTACTTCTGATTTCCTATATTTTAGAAACCAGCCCTTCTTATTAAAAATTGGTATAGTATACTTGAAGTTAAATAACTTCAACAAAGATAGTATACACACTGTTTTTTGGTTTGTCAAGTATAAAATTGGTATAGTTTTAAATCAATGTCTATCACCCAGTTCAAAAAAACCGCTGCTAAAAAGTAAGGAACTTCGTCAGAAATTATATTCCATTAAATTGCAAACACCTGCCCTACTGCATAGGTGACCGCCATGGTTAGAAGGCCGATTACGAGGTTGCGAATCATAGCATTTTTGAGTGGTGCTTTGCCCAATCTAGCGCTGGTATAGCCTGTTCCCAAGAGGGCCAAGGCCACGATTAGAACAGTTGCCCAGATACGGATAGTGGCTGGAAGCAGGATAATTGTAATCATAGGAAAAAGCGCACCAACAGCAAAAGCTAAAAAGCTTGATACAGCAGCATGCCAGGGATTAGTGAACTCCTCAATCTCGATTCCATATTTTTCCTGTACCAAGGCCTCCAACGGATCTTGGAGAAAGGCCCGATTGGTCATGAGTTGGGCAGAAGTCTCACACTCGCCATTTTGAACATAGGCAGCATAGAGCGACTGCCTCGCGATATCCGGATTTTTCTCTAAAAGCTCCCGCTCTCTAGCAACAGCAGCTTCTTCTGTATCCTTTTGAGTAGAAACAGAAACATACTCTCCACCAGCCATAGAAAAGGCGCCCGCAAAGACTGCCGCCAAACCAGACAGAAAGATAATCCAGACATCGTTCGTCGCACTAGCCACCCCGATAACCACACCTGCTATGGAAATAATGCCGTCATTGGCTCCTAAAACCCCGGCCCGCAATATATTCAACCGCCCACTAAAGTTCGTATCAATTTTATGTTCTTCCACTATTTTAATTTTCTCTTTCTTTTTATTTATAATGATTATAAATAAAACCTAAAAACTAATACAAGAGAAAAATCGAAAAAAATGAGAAAAAGTTCTACTATTTAAGAGAAGAAAGTCACCAGATTTCTACTATCTGATGCCTTTCAAGTTCTATTTATATTTTAGGGTTGTTTCTGAATCTCTTCTCGATACTCCGATATCGTCTTTCCTGTCCACTTTTTAAAGGCTCGTGAGAAGGAAGATACTTCCGAATAACCAAGCAAATAGGCTACATCATCCGTTGTCATGTCAGGATTTTTGAAGTAACCAAAGGCTAGAATCTTCTGCACATTTTGCAATTCCTGGTTAAACTTGGTCCCTTCTGCTGTCAGGTTTCGTTGCAAGGTCCGGCTGCTAATGCCAAGGCTCGCTGCGATATCTTCGATACTAAAGGCACCACTTGGGATGGCCTGATAGAGTTTTTGCTGAACAATCCCTGTAAAACTTTCACTCGTCGTAGCTTCTGCCAAGCGCTCTTTGAGTTTAGGCTCCAGGTAATCCAACATGACATTATTTGCTGTCAGGAATGGTTTCTCCAAATCTGCCTTCTTAAAGACTAGTTCATTCCCTTCCATTTCTTCCACATGACAGCCAAATTCAGTAAGGATCGCTTCTTTATAAACATAAGGAGTCCCAACATGTACTGGAATGATATTTTCTCCTGTACCTGTCCGAATCAAATCCACCAATAAAAGCTGTGCATTGAGAAGGGCGAAACAAGGCAAGTCAAGCTCTGGATAATCATAGCGATAGCTGACACGGACTAAATCCTCAAAGGTCTCAATGCTGACGATAATAGGACCTGTGATTTTCTTGTATTTGGCAAAATGTTCAATCGCTGCGAGACCATTTTTCGACGAAAGGGCCGCAAAGAAAGGGGGCATGAACATCTGAATATCCTTGATACGGCTCATAGCGATAATCTGCTCATCATTGGCTACCTTATCAAAAGCCATCAAAAGATGGTAGTAATCCAGAGTTGAGAGATTCATCTCTTCTTTCCAGGTGGTATCTGGAAGATTAGCCAGTTCCAAAATTATATTCAGATCTAAGCCAATCAATTTCAAATTATCAATATATTGCCGACTGAGACTCAGACGCATGGGATTCCTCCTTTATCTTAAGAAGCACGTTTCATGAGGGCATCAAACCAACGATCTGGCAAGATAGCGTGCAAGAATACCAATGGTTTAGCTCCCATACCAACTAAGTAGCGTGTTTTAAGACGACGGCTGTTGACTGCTTTTGAAATAGCGTTTGAAATCACTTTTGGATTTGACATCATATTACCGGAGTATTGCTTACGCATTCCTTCTACTGCCTTAGTGGCTGCTGCTTCATAAGCACCACCTTTAGCTGATTCATCCAGTTTATCAGCAGCGATGAAGTCCCAGTCCGTTTTAATACCGCCTGGTTCAATGATAGAAACATCAATTCCAAAATCAGCCACTTCCATACGAAGTCCATCTGAAAGCTTCAAGGGCATATTTTGTCGCATGATACCAAGCACTAAAGTAAGATGTCAAGCGACCACCCATTGAACCCACATTAATAATACGACCTGATTTTTGCTTACGCATATAAGGGAGAACGAACTGGGTCAAGCGAGCTAGACCAAAGATATTGACTTCGAACTGCATCTTGGCTTCTTCAATCCTTACATTTTCAACGGCACCGTATGAACCGTAGCCAGCATTATTGACCAACACATCGATACGATTTTCTTTCTTGATGATGAGATTAAGAGCTTCTTTAATGCTAACTTCGTCTGTAATATCCAAACGAATAGGTGTCACGCCAAAGACTTCAAGTGGTTTCATGGCATCCACACGACGGGCAGCGCCATAGACAATATGGCCTTCTTTAGCAAGTTGTTCAGCAGTTTGGTAACCGATACCTGATGAAGCACCTGTGACTAAGATAACTTTTTTATTTGACATAATCATTTCCTCTTTTGTTTCATTTGATTGATGAGGCTATTATACGATACAGGAAGCGACAAGTAAATGATAAATTATGACAACGGAATGACAATTTACGACAAAAGCAAGCGTATTTCTTCTACTATATCATTTTTAACCGGTCAAATACTCGAATTGCAATATCTTGTAAAATTTTTAAAAAAATCATTGACATGGAACGCGTTCCACAGGATATACTTTAGAAAAACACCAAACGGAGGTTCATAATATGACAATAAAACGTATTTTTTGCGATATGGACGGAACGCTATTGAATAGCCAAGGCAGACTGACTGACAGTAATGCTAAACTTATTTCTCAGGCCAATCTTCCTTTCACTCTGGTTTCCGCACGTGCACCTATGGAGATGAAAGAGGCCGTTGATAAATTAGAACTGACTGGCCCCCAGATTGGTTTCAATGGTGGATTGATTTATACCTACAAGCAAAATCAAATCAAAATCCTGCATCAGCAAGCTTTAGAAAGAAATGATTCCACTTATTTAGTCAACTTTATCAACCAGCATTTTCCTCACTTAAGTCAATCTTACTACGACTTAGAAAACTGGTATACCTATAAAATGGACAATGGAATCGACTATGAGCAACAATTGACCAGACTAGAGGCAACTATTATCGGGGAGGAGCAATACCTAAAAGTTCAAACAAGCATTTTTAAAATTATGCTCATCACTTTTGATGGAAACGAAATGAGAGCATTAAAAGCTAAACTCGAAGAATTAAATCTTCCAAATGTTTCTATACAGCAAGCTGGTGACTTCTATCTAGAAATTACACACAAAAAAGCTAAAAAAGCAGTTGGAATTGACTATATAATCAAAGAAGAAAAGCTACATAAAAAAGAACTAGTCGCCTTCGGCGATGGTCACAATGATCTCCCTATGTTTGAACGGGTTGGACTGAGTATTGCAATGGAAAATGCTAGTCAAGCAATCAAAGACAAAGTCAGTCTCATTACCAAAACTAACGATGAAGATGGCGTTGGCTATGGTATCCATCACTTTCTCCTGTAAGTCCAAGCTTGCCAACAACTCCTATCATTTGGTATAGTGTATAAAGAAAGGGGGGCACTATGGTTTCCATACGCGACATCGCCAAACAATCTGGCTATTCTATCTCAACTGTTTCTCGCTACATCAACAAATCAGGTTATGTCTCACAAGAAGCTGCCGAAACAATTTCAGCTATTATAAAAGAACTAGATTATAGCCCTAGTCAGATTGCTAGAGACTTAAGTGCCGGCCATACTCGAAAAATCGGTGTTGTAGTGCCTCATGTTCGGCATACCTACTTTACTGAATTGATAAAGGGGTTGCTAGACGCAGCCCTAGAGAGTCATTACCAGCTCCTATTTTTACCATCGGATTACAGTATTGAAGCTGAGAAATCCTATCTGGAACAGCTACGGAGCAATGCTTTTGATGCACTAATCTTTACTTCTCGGGCTATTGATATACAGACCATCGCTAGCTACCGAAAATATGGCTCCATTGTCTGTCTGGAAGAAACAGACTTACCTGAGTTAATTTCTATCTCAGTGGATCGAAAACCTGGATATCAAGCTCTCTTTAAATGGATCCAGAAGCATAACCCCCAGAAAGTAGCTTTGTTATTCTCTCGAAACAGTCCAATCAGCCCCACTTTTCGTGAAACCCTATCAGTCTTTGAGGAAATTTTCAAGGGCGTGGAGTATGTAACTTTTGGGGGATTAATGCGATATGAGGATGCAGGATGGATTTTTGAAAAGCTGTGTATGCAAAAAGGTTTAGACTGCATTGTTTCCAATAGCGATGACTTAGCAGTCGGACTACTAGAATTCTTTAAAAAAGCTGGTATAGAACCGCCACTCATTGTCAGTCAAACCAGTCAGTTGTCTGGGAAACTGCTCAATATCCCCAGCATTGACAACTATTCTTACCAACTTGGCACACTTGCTTTTAAGGCGGCTATTGCAAAAAATCCCCAGTCAATCTGCTTGCCATCAAAATTTCTAATCAAAAGATAATAAAAGTGGTTTAGGCCACTTTTTTAGTTTTGCTAGTTTACTTGTATCTCTTGATACCCATTTTCTGTTATAATAAATTGTTAGAAATTACTGCGAAAGGTCTTACAATGACAAATCTTATCAAACACAAACGGGTGGAATTTAGCGAGCTTTTTTATGACTTGGTTTTTGTCTATGCGATTTCCAAAACAACTGCCCTCATCCATCATCTTCATCATGGAGTCTTATCATTAGATGCTATCTTTGGTTTTCTCATGACACTTCTGGTTATGGTCAATTGTTGGATGATTCAGACCGTCTACACGAATCGCTATGGGAAAAATTCTCTTTTCAATATGGTCGTTATGTTTGTCAATATGGGTATGCTGCTCTTGATATCAAACATGATTACTAATGACTGGCAGTCCTATTTCCATGCCTTCTGCTGGACGATTGGGACACTGACCTTGACCTTATTTTCCCAATACTTGGTTGAATATCTTCGAAAATCTACAAGCTCTGCCAACCGTAAAAGCATCAAAGGTTTTCTTTGGATGACCGATCTTCGAACTATTTTGGTCTACCTAGCTGCTCTCTTGCCAATTCATCTTGGGATTCATGTCTACATGACTGGGATTTTCCTGACCTTTATCATACCCGTCCTATTGACTCGAAAAGTTTCCCATTTTCAAATCAACCTGCCCCACCTGATTGAACGCATTTCGCTTTTAGTTATCATCACTTTTGGTGAGATGATTATGGGACTAGCTGATTTCTTTACCCTTGAACATTTCTCCATCCATTCTATCCTTTACTTCATCATCATGGTGAACCTCTTTATGAACTACTTTGGTCAGTTTGACCATGCCATTGATGAGAAAGGGGAGAATAAAGGAATCTTCCTAATTTATAGCCACTATCCGATTTATCGGCTTAATTATGGTCACTGTTTCCATGAGCTTTCTGGTTAATCCAGAAGCCAATCGTTTCTTTGCGACTAGCTTCTTCTATGCTGGTATCGGACTCTTCCAAGCTGCCATTCTGGCAAATGGCTATTTTAACAAGAGTTACCTCAAGTATGACAAGCTCTATTATGGCTTGCAAGCTACATTCTTCCTTATCGGACTGCTTCTTTCCTTTCTGTTCTCAGACAACCCAACCATCGTCATTGCTATCGCAACCTTGATGACCTTAGCAATGGAAATTCATTTTACTCATTTTTATATGACACAGACCAAGAAATTCTCAACACCTAATTGGGAGTTGTTCTAACAAAAGACCTTGAGAAAATTTTCTCAAGGTCTTCTCTGTATTTGATAGCAATAGCATTTTGTTGTCTAATGAGGACTCGATTGAAATCTCCTGCAAATGCAATGCAAACTAATTATTTCACAACGATATTAACAAGTTTATTTGGCACGCTAATGACTTTGACGATTTCTTTGCCGGCGATTTCGGATTTGATTTTCTCATCTGCCAGAGCGATTTCCTGCAGTTCCTCACGGCTCAGGTCCTTTGCTACGACTAGCTTAGCACGGACTTTACCCTTGATTTGAACTACGATTTCGACCTCTGCTTCGACCAGTTTGCTTTCGTCATAAGTTGGCCAAGTTACATAGGAAATGCTCTCACCAGTTTGAGCGACTGCCTGCCAGAGTTCTTCAGCCAAGTGCGGTGCAAAAGGCGCCAGCAATTGGATAAAGCCTTTGGCATATTCGACATAGAGCTTCTCTTCCTTGTTAGCTGCATTGACAAAAATCATGAGCTGGGCAATGGCTGTGTTAAACTTGAGCTCCTCAATCTGCTCTGTGACAGACTTGACTGTTTCATGGTAGACCTTGTCCAAAGCTCCGCTATTTTCAGTGACCAGCTCCTTAGAGTTAAGGAGACGATAAACCCGATCCAGGAACTTGCGGCTACCTTCCAGACCTTCCTCACTCCAAGCGATTGAAGCATCTAGTGGCCCCATGAACATTTCATAGACACGAAGCGTATCGGCACCATATTGCTCTACTACATCATCTGGATTGACCACATTCTTCAGAGACTTAGACATCTTAGCAGGCGCCTGCTCCAGTTCTTCTCCCGTTTCGATGTTGAAGAAAGAACCATCCCGTTTTTCCACCTTGTCTGTCGCCACTAGAGCACCGCGACTATCACGGTAGCTAGTTCCCAGAATCATCCCTTGGTTAAAGAGTTTTTGGAACGGCTCTTTGGTCGGAACCACTCCGATATCATAGAGGAATTTGTGCCAGAAGCGAGCGTAGAGAAGATGGAGCACGGCGTGCTCTGCGCCACCGATGTAAATATCGACTGGCAGCCAAGCCTTGAGCAGTTCTTCGTCTGCTAATTTCTCATTGTTGTGCGGGTCAATGTAACGCAGGTAATACCAGCTGGAACCAGCCCATTGAGGCATAGTGTTGGTTTCGCGGCGTCCTTTAACACCATCTTCCCTAGTCACTTCCAGCCAGTCAGTCAAATTGGCCAGAGGACTTTCACCAGTACCAGAAGGGCGGATATCCTTGGTTACAGGCAAGACAAGTGGCAATTCATTTTCAGGAACAGCTGTTGAGGTGCCATCCTCCCAATGAATGATTGGAATCGGCTCACCCCAGTAGCGTTGACGACTAAAGAGCCAGTCGCGCAGGCGATAGGTGACTTTTTCATTTCCGACACCTTCCGCTTCCAGCCAAGCAACCATCTTGTCGATAGCGGCAGCCTTGTCCAAGCCATCTAGGAAGCCCGAGTTAATGTGCGGACCGTCCTCTGTATAAGCAGCTTCTGCAACATTGCCCCCCTCTAGAACCGGAATAATCTCTAAATCAAACTGCTTAGCAAACTCCCAGTCGCGCTCATCGTGCGCAGGAACAGCCATGATGGCTCCTGTTCCGTAGCTTGCAAGCACATAGTCGGCAATCCAGATGGGGATTTCCTTTCCGTTGACTGGATTGATGGCATAAGCGCCTGTCCAGACACCAGTCTTATCCTTAGCCAAATCAGTCCGAGCAAGGTCAGATTTGAGACTGGCTGCATGTTTGTAGTCTGCAACTGCTTGAGCTTGTTCGGCACTTGTAATGGCATCAACGAGAGCATGCTCCGGAGCCAAAACAGCATAGGTCGCACCAAAAAGGGTATCCGGACGAGTCGTAAAGACAGTGAAGTCCTTGTCTGTACCCTTAATCTTGAAGGTTACATTGGCACCGGTTGACTTACCAATCCAGTTGCGCTGCATATCCTTGATAGACTCAGGCCAATCCAGCTCCTCCAAGTCATTGAGCAGACGTTCTGCATAGGCTGTGATTTTCAGCATCCATTGACGCATAGGCTTTCGGACAACTGGATAACCACCGCGCTCAGATGTTCCGTCTGGCAGGACTTCCTCATTGGCAATAGCCGTTCCCAGCTCTTCAACCCAGTTTACTGGCACTTCTGCTTCATAAGCTAGGCCTTTTTCGTAAAGCTTGGTGAAAATCCACTGGGTCCACTTGTAGTAATTAGGGTCAGTTGTATTGATTTCTCGGTCCCAGTCATACGAAAATCCTAGAGCATTTATTTGACGCTTAAAATTGGCAATATTTTCTGCTGTAAAGTCAGCTGGGTCATTGCCTGTATCCATAGCGTATTGCTCAGCTGGCAGACCAAAGGCATCCCAGCCCATAGGATGAAGGACATTATAGCCCTGAGCCCGCTTGTAGCGGCTGAGGATATCTGTCGCCGTGTAGCCCTCCGGATGCCCTACATGGAGCCCCGCTCCTGATGGGTAAGGAAACATGTCCAGCGCATAAAAGTTAGGCTTGGCCTTGTCCGTACCTGTCTTAAATGTATGGTGCTCTGCCCAATATTTCTGCCACTTGGGTTCGATTTCTTTGTGATTATAATAAGCCATTCTTTTCTCCATTTTTTGTACTGTTTCTATTATACCATTTTCAAGGGATTTTGAAAGACGGAATTTCATAACTGCCAGACACATCAGCCAAAGGGACTCTCCACCAAAAAACAAGCCACGCTGTCAGCCCTACGGTTGAAAGGTGGCTTGTTTTGTATTTTGCTTTTATTTATCCAAATCCCTGACATATTGGTCAACCGCTAGGATGGCACCTGCAATGTCAGAAGCTGAAATCTCAAATGGCATCTGATGGATGGTTTCGCCCTCAATCGTCGCTTGCTGACCAACTTTGAGCAAATCTTCATAGCTGGCATTTTCTAAATGCATTTCTTTCAGAGTTGTCGGCATACCGATTTTTTGATAGAAGCGAATATATTTTTCCAATTCTTCTTTAGATCGATTTTCTAAGAAGAGCTGGGTCAAGGTTCCATAGGCAACTTTCACCGTGGGTCAGGTGGTGAATATCACCTGTGAGAGCTGTGAAGCCGTTGTGGATAGCATGGGCTGCTGCTAAACCGCCGCTCTCAAAGCCGACGCCACTGAGAAGGGTATTGGCTTCAATGATATTTTCCAGAGCTGGGGTCACGACTTTCGCTTCACAGGCTGCGATAGCCTGCAGGCCATCTGCAAACAATGTTTCTTCACACTTCTTCGCAATTGCTACACCAGCTAAGCTCTGTCTTTGTCCCAGCATGGTAGTGCCATTTTTTTGCTGAACAGCACGCGCCTCTACCCAAGTCGCCAAGCCATCTGCAATCCCAGAAGCTAGAAGCCGTTTTGGCGCTCCAGCAATCACTTTCGTATCCACCAAGACGAGTTCAGGATTTTTACTATAGAAAATATACTTTTCAAAGGCGCCGTCTTCTGTATAGATAACAGAAAGTGCTGACGTTGGGGCATCTGTAGAGGCAATGGTTGGCGCAATGACCACAGGACGTCCTAGTATATCTGCAATCGCCTTCGCACTGTCAATGGTTTTTCCACCACCTAGGCCAATAACCAAATCTGCTCCGTCTTTTTCAGCCAGAGCAACGACCCGATCAATTTCAGCATCAGAAGCTTCTCCGTTAAAAGCGACATGCAGCACATGAAAGCCATAACGGGTAAGGTAGTCATTGAACTTTTCCCCAACAATCTGGTAAACCACATCATCACAAAGCAAGACTGGATGGCTGCCTAACTGAAGAATCTGTTTTGCATTTTCAAACAGGGCATTTTCTCCCTGAATATAACGAGACGGGCTTGCAAAAATTCTCATAGAACACCTCTTTCATTTATTCATAAATAGAGCATTAAATATGCCTTTTAAATGCATTCCTGACTGTGAATTGCGGACCAGTCAGCAGCAAAGTCATCTACTGCCTTAGCGATAGACGGCATGGCAAAGGCTGCTGCAAAGACATCAGGTCCTGCTGTAATAGCTTGAGCCCCATCAGCAAAAGCACGATTGATTTGACCGACATTCTTAAAGGAAGCTGCCAATATTTTGCTGGTGGAATGATCCCGCTCAATCGCCTGAGCCAGCTGGCTGATGACAGCATCTGAATCAATATTGAGATTTTCCATGCGGTTATAGTAAGGAGCAAGGTAATCAGCCCCTGCTTCAATGGCTAATAGCCCTTGAAAGGTTGTATAAATGGCTGTCGCTGTAATCTTGTAACCTTCTGGTTTAAGAGTTTTGATAGCTGCCAGCCCAGCCGGTGTGACCGGAACTTTAATGTAGACAGCATTGCCGCATTTTTTTCGAATTTCAGCAGCATCTTTCAAGATTCCCTCATAATCCTTGGCAACAACCTGCACATGGATAGATGGACCTTCTCCTATGATTTCCCGAACGGCGCGAATCCGTTCAAAGAAATTTATTTTTCCTTCTTTTTTTGCGATGGTCGGATTAGAAGTCACTCCCGCCAAGGGGAGGACTTCCGACCATTTTTTTATCTCCTCTAAATTTAAGGTATCAAGCATGAATTCCATAAATTGGACCTCTTTTACAATGTGTGCTCCGTACGTCCAATAATATCATCTTGTGTCGCCTTGGAAAGCACATTGAAGAAAGCAGAGTAGCCTGCAACGCGAACAATCAAATCGCGGTGTTTTTCAGGATGCTTCTGAGCATCAATCAAGGTTTCCCGAGAAACGACATTGTATTGGATATGATAGCCATGCAGACGGTTAAAGAATGTACGAAGCAAGGCAATAAGTTTCACTTTATCTTGTTCCTTAGACAGGGTCTGAGGATTGACTTTTTGATTGAGCAGAACGCCTCCTACGATTTCGTCTGTCGGTAATTTGGAAACAGATTTCAATACAGAGGTCGGGCCGTTCTTGTCCATATTGTGGGATGGAGAGCAGCCTTCAGCGAGCGGTGTTCCGGCATTGCGGCCATCTGGTGTCGCCAAGGTACCGCGACCTTGACCTACATTGGCTGAAATAGAAGAAGTTCCAGAGTAGCGGATACCGCCAATTGGACCGCGGCCATAGCGGGTATTTGGATATTTAGCGATTTCATCCACATAAATATCATAAGCATCTGTCACTAGCTTATCTGCGTAATCATCATCATTACCATATTTCGGTGCATCATGAATCAACATCTCTTGAATTTCTTTACCACGCTCACCTGCATAGTCCGTTTCAAGTGCATGCCAGAGTTCAGCTGGAGTCAGCCTGCCTTCCTCAAAGACCAGCTTTCTTTGATAGCCGCCAGTGAGTCTGATAGATTGGCAATACCGACTTGAAGGCCAGAAATATAGTCATAGACAGCTCCGCCCTCTTTCAAATGCTTGCCGCGTCCGATACAGTCATCTGTCAAAGCTGAGCAGAGGATATCCGGCACTTCTCTTTCAAGAGATAGGTCGATAGAATTTTCCACGATGACACTCATGCGGGTCAAGTGGCGCAAGGTCTTGTCCCAAGCCGTTTGCAGCTCAGCAAAGCTCTTCATATCTTTAAAGTGACCGAAACTTGGCGCAAAGCGCTTGCCAGATGCTGGATCAATCCCATCGTTCATAGTGATGAGGAGCACCTTAGGGAAGTTCATGTAGCTCATACCTGTACAACGGTAGCCCCATTTACCAGGCACAGCAGTTTCCACACAGCCGATAGCACTATAGTCGTATGCATCTTCTTCTAAAACGCCTTTAGTAATAAAGGACGGAATGATGATTTCATCATTATTGAAGGCCGGCATACCGAAACCAAGCTTCATGACTTCGATACACTCATTCATAAAGCGAGCATCCAAGCCTGCATGATAACGAACGGTCAGATTCGGCTGAGGAAGATGAGTTTGAGCTACAGATTTCAAGACAAGGTAGGAAAGTGGGTTGACTGCATCTCTCTTATCTCTCGTTTGGCCCCCGATTGTCACATTTTGATAAAGGGGACTGCCCGCAGATGAGAATGTGTGGGCCTGACTGCGCACTTTATTAATGGTAATCGTCTTAATCCAGAGATTGGTTAAACGTTCTACAATGCTAGCTTCTGTCTCACGTCCAGCTTCCAAATCTGCCTTGACATAAGGGTACATGTACTGGTCAAAGCGTCCATAAGAGAGTGAATGTCCGTTAGACTCAATCTGAAGGATACACTGGATAAACCAAACAGACTGAACAGCTTCAGCAAAGGTTGATGCTGGCTCATACGGCACTTTAGAACAAATTCTAGCGATTTCTAAGAGCTCCTGACGGCGCTTAGGCTCTGCTTTTTCAGCCAGCTGATTGGCCAAAGCAACAAAACGCTCCGCATAAGCTTTCACAGCATCCACAACGATGAAAAATGGAATCATAGAAGTGGTATTTGTCAATACTAGCCGGATCGGTCAAATCCAAGGCTTCCTTAGCTGCGCGAGCTTTTTCTTCAAAACCTTTCAGTCCATAAGCCAAGAGTTTTTGATAGTTGACCGCCAAGTGGGCGTCCCCAGAGTTCATCTTTCCTTCCATACCAAAGAAGCCAGTTTCCATATAAACCTGAACTTCTTCTGGAAGTAGAGCCCCTGCTCGAGCACGGAGGTTATTGTTTTCCCAGAAAGGAGCGATGCTGCGGAGCTGCTCTTTGGTTTCCTCTGTGATGTAGAAGACGTCTCCGTCCCGCTTCTCAAAAAGATCTAGTTCATTGAGTACAAACTCTAAAGTATACTCTGGGAAGATAGGCGCATCTTTATTAGATGAAGCCTGATTACCGACAATCATCGTTTCATCTTCGATATAGAGCGTCATATTCTCCAAAATCTCTTTGAGCATGTAAGCACGTTTCAACACATTTGGTTTTTCCTTATGCTTATCATAAGCCTTGGTAGCTAAGACAGCGCGCTCTGCATCAATATAGGGCTTTTTATTTAAAACATCTTCCCGATATTTATTCATCCGCTCTGTTAAGCTGCCAAAATAGTCTGTTTTTATTGTTGTTTTTTCTACTTCTTTTACTTGGATCATTTGGACACGACCTTTCTTATGAAATTTAATTTATTTCTTTCGTAACTATTGTAACATGCAAAATCTTAGAATTCAATCATTTATAGGCGATTACTGAATTAAAGATTTTTTGCACATTTGTGCCATCTGAGCCAAGAAACTTTTGTGTTTTTATCCATCAAAATCAGATTATTCTTCATTTTTCAATTCGTTATTGTAGGCAATCTTATCCTGAAACTTCACAAATGGGAAATAGACAAAGGCGGACATGGCTAGGATGACAATTTGAACGACTGCCCCTTGCCAGCCAGCGACCATAAAGCCAGAAATGATAGCCGGTGTACTCCAAGGCAAAGTCACACCTGCGAATGGTTGCATAAAGCCAACCGAAATCGCCATGTAGACAATCAAAGCAGCCAGAACCGGTACCAAAACAAATGGCAGGAACATAACTGGATTCATCACAATCGGAAAACCAAAGACAACTGGCTCATTGACATTAAAGATTGCCGGGAAAGCAGCAACTTTCCCCAGAGCCTTATACTGCTTAGACTTGGCAGCAAAGAGCATGGCTACAACCACTCCGAAAGTAATACCTGAGCCCGATAAGATAAGAAAGCTATCCAAAAATTGCTGGGTCACAATATGAGCACCTTGACTGACAGACAGCTTATCTGCAGCAAGTAAAGCCTTATTTGCATCCAGATTTGACAGCAGCAAGGCTGTTACGACACCATTGACAACGGACTGGCCGTGAACGCCGAAACCACCATAAGAAAGAAATAAAGAAAGCAATACCGATAGCTCCATACAGAGAGCCTGTCAGACCTTGCAGAGGCACCTGAATGACATCGTAAATCATCTCAATAAAGGTACCGCCACCAGTCACTATTTTGGCAATAATATAAACAAGCATTGACAGCAAGAAAATAACAAAAGCTGGAATCATGGCTTCAAACTGCTTGGCAATCGCCTGAGGAACCTGCTCTGGCATTTTGATGACAATATGCTTTTTGAATGAAAAATCGTATAGATACTGCCAACTGCCAAACCAATGAGAATGGCCCCTAATGATTCCTTGACCGCCAAACCAGACCTTGGCAATCGCATCTCCAATCGCTTCACCCTTTTTCTGGTATGTAGGAGGATTTCAAAAGGATAAAGAAAGAAGAAAGAGACAACACCCCTGCCGGCAGAGGCTCTACACCGCTGTTCTTGGCATAAGAATAACCAATTGAAAAACAGGAAATCAGCCCCATAATGGCAAAGGTCCCTGAATAAACCTGCATAAACGGTTCAGTCCAGTCTGCTCCCAAATACACCAGCAATGGCTTGATTTAGACCTTCAAACGGCAATTGCCCTACAATCAAGAATAGACTTCCCACAACTGTAAGAGGCAAAATTGCCAACATACCGTCTTTTAAGGCGATAATCCCGCGCATATTGACAAACTTCATAATCGGCGCAATGATTTTTTTTGAGTATCTACTTTAGACATAACGAAGCTCCTTGATTTTAATGTTTATCCAACAAACTCAAAGCGAGGTTTAGCACTTTTTTTCACCATCTAGCATACCGTAATCAGCCATTGGAATAACTGCAATCGGAGTATGGCAGCTGTCGCAAATAGCTGTAGATTTGTCTAGTGTATAGGCTACCTGCGGGCCCAATAAAAGCGACATCCAGATCCGCTGCATAATCAGCCAACTTAGCCTGAGAGTAGGCTTCAATCTCAGCTTCTATCCCCTTTTTCAGCTGCAGCTATCTTTCATATTGTTGACCAACATGCCTGTTGAAAAACCTGCCGCGCAAAACAAACCAATCTTAACCATCTTTTCATCCTCCTGATGATTTATTTTTCCCCTTGTAATTCTCTTCTCAAGTCGATGATTTCTTTGATGAGGTTAATCTCTGTAATGCTAGTCATCAAATGATCTTGAGAATGAACAAACAGTGCTGTAATCTCTGTTTTCGTTCCTCCAGCTTCCTGAGCTAGGAACTTGGTCTGCAAGTTATGGGCCTCTAACAGCGCCTTATCTGCAAGCTCAATCTGCTCATCGCATTCTGAAAACTTACCATCTTTAGCTAGTGATAAAGCTTGATAAATATGCTGCTTGGCATCACCAGCGTCTAAGATAAGACCCATGATAATTTGATCTGCTACAATCATTTCCATATGTTACAACCGCTCCTATCTTTATAATTAACAAAAACTTGTTCTTTTGTTTGAAAGTGATTTATTTTTGTTTGTAACTAGAATGTATCACCTTTATCTCAGTCCGTCAATACATTATAGAACAAAATAGCTGATTTAATTTTTTTCGCACATTTGTGCAAAAAAAAGGAGCCTCCCACAAAAAGACAACTCCTATACAGCTGTATTCATCTGCGAACCTAAAGGCACTCTATTAGATACGAACGATAAGCAGATTCGACACAAAAAAAGAAGCAGCAGCTATTTGCTTCTACTTCCTCATATATGCTATTTTAAGAAACCGAAACTTATCTTTTTAAACGGCTTTCTCAATTTCCTTTGCTATTTTACTTTTCCGCAATTTCCTCTGGAAGATGTATTTCAATAAAACAGCAGGATTCAGACTGTAGGATAATTGCAATTTAAAAATAATTAATCCACTCGATGACAGCAAAAAAACCAAATTGCTAAAGAGATTATGCCTGTGGAAAAATTCGCTGGAATTTAAACATAATTATCAGGGCTCCCCACACCCAGTAAAAATAAGGTCTAAAAATCTTTAGTATCCTGTAAATCTTGCCTGTATATCTTTCAGCAAATCCTGGATTGGAAAATCCTTTTTATCAAAATCCACCAGAAAAACAGAGCCCTGTATCAGAATAAAACTAAGTACAAACAAGGAGAAAGAAATAGAAATCAAAGCTCCAGTAGTAAGAATCCATCTTTTTGAGCAGGAAAAAAATTCATCCAAAAATACTAGCACAGCGACTAGCTCTCCTGTGGCTAAACTAGTCAATTTTTTTCGTTTCATAAGCTTTTTCAAAGTCAACAATCCCACCTCCATATATAAGTGCTAGTTTACTATAAAAAAATAGGGATCCCTGAAATCACGTCTTGGAAAGTCTTATTTCACCTGAGATTCTACTGCCATCAAGAAGTGAAGAAACTCCTATCTCCATCCAAGTCAAGCATTTTTAGAATCGTCGCTTCATCCGTAACCAAATGATTGACATAGCCAGCTCGCAACACCGCTAAGATAGCAGCAGATTTTTGACTGCCATAGGCAAAGGCCAAACTAAGCGGCACTTTTTTCAAATTTTCCAAAGAGATGGCAATCGTTCGATTTTGCAAATGCTGGTAGACTATCTCCCCTTTTTTATTAAAGAAGCGACAGCAGATTTCTCCGACAGCATCCTGACTCTCTAGAGCAAGAAAATCCTCTGAGGTCAGCATGTCCAGCCATTGGCGATTTCCCGTGTCAACCTGCCCTCCAATACCAACTACAGCCACATCCAGCTCCTGCCAGCTGCTTTTTAGATCTTCAAAATATTTAGAAGCCAATATTCCATTTGTCAGTTGCTCATTCTCCTGAATAATCGTGGAATTCATAAAACGGCAGTCCCCATGGTATTTTCCAGCCATGCTATAGATGAGGGTGTTCACATGGTAGCGTGCATGGATATGACTGGGACCACCTGCCAAAGGAAAGAAATGAACATTTGTCAAATGCTTGCTGCTGGAGTGCTCTACTAAAAGGCTCAAGCTCTTTCCCCAAGAAAATCCCACTTTATCATTGTCTTTAATCAGGCCGCGCAGCATACCTGCAGCAGCTTGAGCCAACCTCTCTTCCAGGTCTGCTGGAGATTCATCTACTAAGTTACTGACAATTTCTATTCCCTTGAGCCCGTATTTTTCTTTTACATAGTTTTCCAAATGGAACAAGCGGGTATCGAAATCTTCAATCTCAATCTTCACAATGCCTTCTTTTTTAGCTTCTGCCAGCATTCGGCTGATAGTGGTGCGATAAATCCCTGTCTCAGCCGCAATGTCAGACTGGCTTCTTTCTTCTATGTAGTAGAGATAAGCAATTTTTGCCAATAGTTTTTTTCTTTCATTTTTCATCTTATCTCCTTCTCTGCTAGATCAGAGTCAGCTTGATATCGGCAGCTTTCAAGCGCTCAACAGCCTCTTTCGGAATCGCCTTGTCAGTCACCACTTGGGCAATCTGTTTGAAGCCAAATCTCTTTACCGTACCTTTTCTGGTAAACTTACTTGAGTCCGTCAAGACAATCATCTGGTCAGATGCATCTGACATATACTGCACAACCTCACTCCGCATCAGATCCTTGCCTGTAAAGCCTAGATTTTCATCATAGCCATCTGTTCCGACAAAAGCATGTTCTACGTGGAAAAAGCGGATCATTTCCTTGAGAAGAGGCCCCACTGTCACCTGCGAATCTTTCTGAAATTCTCCGCCCAGTAAGATAATTTTACAAGAATCAGTTTGTTTTATATAATCCGCAATAAAATAAGAATTGGTAATAATCTTGACATTCTTCTTCGTTCGGCAGATTTCCTCAGCTAGCAAGGCACAGGTCGAACCAGATTCAATCATAATGGTTTCATTATCCTGAACGATTTTTGCTGCTTCCTGGGCAATCCGACGTTTGGTATCATAATGAAAGGAAAGTCTGACATTCAGATCATCGCCGCTATTTAAAACAGCATAGCCATGCTCTCTGCGCAGCAGACCTTTGGTTTCCAGCTTATCCAAGTCCTTGCGAATCGTTACTTTGGACACTTTTAAGCGGTCAGATAAAGTATTGACATCGATTCGTTCAAATTCAGATACTAATTTAACAATTTCATCTAAACGTTCCATTCTATCACCTCTGCTATTATTGTAACAAAAGACGCCTTAAAAATAAAATAAAAATAACTTTCATTCGTAATTGTTTTTCTTTCTAAAATAAGTTATAATGATTGTATCCAAAGGAGGCCTGAGTATGGAAGCAACAAAAGGAATTATTTTCAACATCCAACATTTCAGTATTCATGATGGACCAGGGATTCGTACAACGGTTTTCCTCAAGGGCTGTCCTCTGCGCTGCCCTTGGTGCTCTAACCCAGAATCACAGCAATTCAGACCCGAGCCTATGCTGGATGCCACTACCAAAAAAAGCATCACTATGGGGGAGGAAAGAAGTGTCGAGGAGATTATCAACGAAGTCCTAAAGGACAGAGATTTTTTTATGAAGAATCTGGCGGTGGCCTAACCTTATCTGGCGGAGAGATTTTCGCCCAGTTTGAATTTGCCAAGGCCATTCTCAAAGCGGCTAAGGAAAAAAAGGGATTCATACCGCTATTGAAACAACTGCCTTTGTAGAACATGAAAAAAATTCGTGGATCTCATCCAGTACGTTGATTTTATCTATACAGACCTGAAACATTATAACTCTGTCAACCACCGCAAGGTGACTGGAGTAAAAAACGAATTAATTGTTCAGAATATCCACTACGCCTTTACTCATCAAAAGACGATTGTTCTCCGCATTCCTGTCATTCCAGATTTTAATGACTCTTTAGAAGATGCAGAGCGGTTTGCGACTTTGTTTAATGAACTATCCATCAATCAAGTCCAACTGTTGCCTTTCCATCAATTTGGCGAAAATAAATACAAATTACTCGGCCGAAAGTATGCCATGGAAGATGTCAAGGCCTTGCACCCTGAAGACTTATTTGAATACCAAGATGTCTTTTTGAAGCATGGCATTAATTGTTATTTTTAGTCTTTAATTTTCAAACACTAAAAAACAAGCTACTCTTTCAGCCCTATGATTGAAAGGTAGCTTGTTTTATTTATTCTCCAAATAGTTTGAGTTTACTTTCAATTTCCTGATAGACCCGACTGGACTGCATACCGACGGCTGCAGCGCTGTCGCGACAATACTGGAGCAGGAAGGTGTAGTATTTGTAGTAGAAGCTGAGATCATAGCCCAGCTTACCCAAAATGGCTAGCTGCTCCTCAAAACCTACAATCAAGTCTCGGAACCACTGCTCATTCCAAGTCATGGAGATGCTATTTGGCCGCAAGCGATAGTAATAGAGCGGCTCATTGAGGTAGATAATCTTCTCCGACTGAAGGTAAAGCTTATAAGTCGTAAAAGCATCTTCGGCCACTCGGCCGACTGGATAGCGCACTGTATCAAAAAGCTCACGCTTATAGAGCTTGGCCCATGCACAGAGAAAGACACCGTCTAGCATGCGTCGTCTAGGGTACTCCTCGATTATCTCTTCTCGCGTATAGAGAGTTTCAAAATGCTCTGTCGAATAGTAGAGGAAGGCTGAATCCTCTGCACGAAAGCTACAGTGGTGACCAATGGCAATATCTGCATCGTACTCTTTCAGCTTTTTCATAAAGACGGGCAACATGTTGCTCAGGCAGCCAGTCATCCGAATCCACAAAAATATCAAATAGTCTGCACTAGAGTGCTCAATCCCTGTGTTGCGGGCACCGGACAAGCCTTGATTGTCCTGATGAATGAGACGAATCCTCGCATCCTGGTCTGCCAGTTCTTGGCAAATCTGACCAGAAGCATCTGTTGAACCATCATTGACTAGAATAATTTCCAGATTTTGATAGGTCTGACGACAGACGCTGTTCACACATTCTGCTAAATACTGCTCAACATTGTAAACAGGGATGATAACACTGATTAATTCCTGAGGCATAATAACTCCTATTCTTTTCCTGTCTTTTTATTATACATGATTTTTTAGGTTTGTGAGGTATTTTTAGAAAATAAGTTTTTAAAGGATAGTTTCCGTTTTTTAGACACATTTTTGTTAGTTGTTCAATTGCTGTGTTTTTACACTTATAAAAATCTTTCGTTCTTTATTTTGTGCTATACTCGAATTAGGGATTTTAAGGGAGATTAGGAAATGTTTGGATTCTTTTTCGTCGCATTTGTGGCTGTCTTTGGCATCGTCTTTTTTATCAGTTATAAGCTACTTGAAGACAGGGAAGATACGGACTCGGATTGGTCATCCAGCCAAAGCCCAGAGCCTGACTATTTCCAGCAAACCCAGACTGCCCCTTGGGAACTCAAATACAACAAGGGAAAACAGGGAGAGTACCAGCTTGGTCAGGTCTTGAACCAGCTCTATGGCTATAAAAAGATTTTATACAATCTCTACATCTTCAAAGAAGATGGCACTACCACTGAGATTGATGCCTTGCTGATTCATCCATCTGGAATTTACATTTTTGAGTCCAAAAACTACAAGGGCTGGATTTTCGGCTCAGAAAGCCAGCAATACTGGACTCAGGTTCTTTCCGGTGGCCGCGGAAAATCTTACAAGCATTCTTTTTTCAATCCCATTATTCAAAAATAAAGTCCATCTCAAATGGCTCAGCTACTATCTCAACCAATACACGCCAAACCTGTATTCCTATATCGTCTTTGGCAATGACTGTCAGCTCAAGGAAATCCATCTAAACAGTGACAGGCATAAGGTTATTCAGACCTGGCAAGTGATTGGGGCAATTGACCGACAGGCCTGCCAAAGTCCAGTCTGCTTGTCGCCCGAGCAGATTGACGACCTTTATCGTATGCTCCTGCCTTTGACCAAGCGAAAGCAGGTCATCAAAGAGCGCCATATTAACAGTATTGCTCAGAATAAGCAACGAAGAGACGCAGAAAAGATCTGCCCTCGCTGCCAGCATGGATTGGTGCTCCGTACAGCATCCAAAGGTTCTAAGGCCGGTCAGAAATTTTGGGGCTGCTCCAACTTCCCAAGATGCCGCTTTACTCAAAAATACCAGAAACCTGTCTGCAGTCCGCCTGCTGCGCAAGCACCTAATTTTGGACAGCCTGTCGTGCAAAACCTAAATCAAACACAAAGCAACAGCTAGAATCTGCTGTTGCTTTTTTGTAGATTATTTTCCCCTCTAGCTTGCAAAACCTAAGATTTTTTCTTCAAGCCAAGGAAGCCAGCACCCAGCCCTAAGAGTCCGAGCCCAAGCAGATTGGTCAATAGACTGCTTTGACTGCCGGTCTTAGGCAATTGTTTGGAAGAAGCTTGCTCAAGAGTTGGCTCTTGAGACGCTGCTTGAGGGTCCGTCTGGCCGCTTGTTTTGTAGGTCAGATTTTCCACTTGGCTCCCCTTTGGATCAGGTCTTGCAGGAGTTGGCTGCTGGGCTTGATTTTGGGGATCCTGCTCCATATCGGCCAGCGGCACGATACTCTTCATAAACTCATCTTGTGAAATGGCCCTTTCTTCGACTGCATCTTGAATACCAGTGAGGCTAACAAAATAGTAACGAGCCCAATCCTTGGTCAGTCGCTGAATACCAGCCAAACCAGCTCCTGGATACCAGAGCGGCTTACTCACTTCTTCAGCAAATTTCCAGTCACCGCCAACTTGAATACCAAGCTTGGCATCTGGGTCAGATTTTTCAGAAATACGCGCTTCGACAGAAACCAGAACAGCCCGAATGGTCTGAGGATTCGGAATATCACGAGCCTGATCAGAACCCCAGTGGGCAACCCGATCCTGCTTAGGTAATACCTCAATAGCTGTTCCCCCGCCAGCCAAGGCTTCCTGCCGCGCATCTCCTACGTAGCTGGACATATTCCCCTTGAACTGAGCAACCCATTGAACCCCTTGAGGGTGATCCACAATTTTCTCCCAGACATTGGAGTCCTTCCGAAGGACGAAAGCCTGCATGTTACGAACATCTGCCCAAGCATTGCTGGCCTTATTGTCCGTCATTTCCATCACAACACCCCAAGGATCAAATTCATTCATCCATTTGCCGCGTTCCTTGTCAAAGACAGCCTGTGCTTCTTCGTCGGTCATCCCTTCGCCTTTATAAGCTAGGTAGTACCAATCAGCTGCGGGGTCATAAGTCGGACGACCGCCTAACACGACGGCTCCGCCATTAAATTGGCCGGGGCCGCCATTAGGACCGCGCTTTTGACGCTCCCCATTTTCTTCAACGACATTTTCCTCCGACCAAACCCAGACATCCCCTTGATTGGCTCCCATCTGAGCAATGGCGCGCTGCTTCTGCTCATCGGACATAACCTGACTAGCTGGCAACTCACTAGCAGCTGATTCGGCCTGACTTGCAGGAGCTGCTTGGGGTTCAACCACAGCTGGATTTTCAGCCTCAGGACTTGCTTGGGCTGCTGGAGAAGCCGGCGTTTCAGCTACTGCGGCAGGGGCAGGCGCAACATCTTCTGCTTTAACTCTTGAGACGCACGTCAAAGCTGCTAAGGACAAGAGGGAAGCACATAGCAGCAAGCCGCTTCCATACTTGGCAGCAGAAGCAGATTTTGCTAGGCCTTGCCAAGAAAACTTATTATTCATATCATTCTCCTTTCATAAGACACAGAATCTAGCTTAATCAATGAAACAAGCAGACCGATTCACTGCTCTTAGCCTTCATTGATTCTGAATAACAAATAATCTCCCTGCAAAAACAAGCTTAGGGCAGAGGATTCCCTGCGCTCTTGTATATCTTATACCAGTCAGCCCGAGAGAGCTCAATATCAAAAGCAGCCACCATTGAGCGAATTCGCTGTGGATTCATGGAGCCAACAATTGGCTGCATCTGAGCCGGATGACGCAAATCCAGGCCAGAACTAAGGCTTCAAAGGAAACTTGATAGTCTGACGCAAAGGCATGCAGAGTTTCTGTAAGCGGAGCATATTTAGGATGCTCCATAAAAAGTCCCTGGTTCAAGTCAACCTGAAATGGTGACCAAGGCTGAATCGTGATATGATGCAATCGACAATAGTCCAATACACTACCATCCCGGACGATTGCCAAAGGATTGAGCATATTGGCATTCAGCCCAGCATCCAGCATCGGAGTATGGGCAGGACCAAACTGCAGTTGGTTGGCAATCAAAGGCTGCTCCACACTTTTCTGCAGCAGCTCGATTTGATAAGGATTTTGATTACTGACTCCGAAATAGCGGACCTTCCCAGCTTGGTGCAGCTGTGAGAAAGCTTCAGCCACCTCTTCCGGCTCCACAAGAGCATCTGGCCGGTGTAGGAGGAGCACATCCAGATAGTCTGTCTGCAAACGCTCCAAGCTGCCTTCAACCGAGCTGATGATATAATCCTTAGAAAAGTCAAAATGGTAGTTGGTGTGAACATCCCGCAGTCCGCACTTGGACTGGATGAGAACTCGGTCTCGGGGAATTTTAGCTGAGCGAAGAGCCTGCGCAAACTTGGCTTCAGATTGCCCACCAGCATAAACATCTGAGTGGTCAAAGAAATTAATTCCCACTTCTAATGCTGTTTCAAGAACGGAAACGACCTCTTTAGGATCGTGCTCTGCCAATCGCATGCAGCCCAAAATCAGCTGACTGGCTTCTTTCAGTTCATTCCCGACTGTCATATATTTCATCGCAACACCTCATTTCTTATAGACCGGATGATCAAGCAAGGTCAACTCTTCAATCTTGACATTTTCAGTTTCAAAGACGATAAATTCATTCTTTTCCTTAAGTAGGCCAGACGGCACATAGAGATAGTGAATTGGTCCTTCATTCCAGTAGCGGCCAAGGTTGAAGCCGTTGACCGAAATACAGCCCTTCCCATACTTAGAGCAGTCAATGAAAGTATCAGCGATATCATCTAACTCTGCTTCAAAGCGATAGAAGGTCGGTGCTTTAACTCTTTCAGGTGGAGCTGAGTAGCAGTCTAGCTTGGCCAGCATTTCCTGGTCAAACTTGAGCGCATAATGCTTCCAACCCTTGCGGAACTGGTGGTTAATCATGATACCACCCTTGACTCCCTTGGATTGACTGGGTGCACCCAGCTTGTAACCATAGTTGACCCGCCCCATATTTTCCACCAACACATCAATCTGAATCCGTTCGGTGTCAGCTGAGAAGAGCATTTCATCACCGATTTCTTCCCGATACTGGGTAGCTAGGTGCTCCTGATTGACATAGAAATGGCAGCGATCATGAGTCTCCAATGCCTTGAGCCTTTCCTCATGGTATTGATTTTTGATATCGGAACGGTAGAGAATATAGCCATGATTCTGCCCAATCTGCTCCATAGGCTGCGGATAATCCAGCTGAATTTCCTCTGTGATGTCCGCTACAACATCCAGCAGATTTGCAGTCCCAAGCAGCGGAAAACTGCCATAGGCCTTAGCCTGTCGGCTAATAGGCTCCATCTGCTCAAGCTCTGGAAAGACCTCGTGGGTCACCCGCTGAACAGCGTAGTATTTCTCTGTTGGCTGCCCCCACTCAGTAATGGGTGCGTCAAAATCATAGGAGGTAATCTGCGGCAAATCCTTGGTCTTGCGGGCCGAACAGCCGCTGATAAAGCCAAAGTTTGTCCCACCTCTCAATAGGAAGAGGTTCATGCTGCCTAGCTGCAGCATTTCTTTGACATCCTGAGCCAAATCTTCTGCCTCTCGCCGAACGATTTCCTCGCTCCAGCGGCTGAACCAGCCATCCCAGAACTCTGTACACATAAGCGGCCATTTCTTGCCGTACCGCTCCATGAAAGCTCGCAGATTATCCGTGTTTTCCTTGGGCTGAGAGCCGAAATTCCCCGTCACAAAAATATCGTCTTCAATCAAGGTGCCAGACTCCAGGGCCTCAATCCAAGTCCCATCAGAGGTAAAGAGGGGAACCGTAACTCCACGTACCTTCATCATCTGCGCAATGCTACGCATGTAGGCCTTGTCCTCGGCGTAAGAACCGTATTCATTTTCCACCTGCATCATGAGGATAGGTCCGTCTTGATCACTCTGATAGGGCAGAAGCTTGGGAAAGAGCCAGTCATAGAAATGACTGACCTTTTCCAGAAAAAGCGGATGATTGACCCGCAGGCGCATTGAAGGATATCTCAAGAGCCAAGCCGGCAGGCCGCCAAAGTCAAACTCTGCACAGATGTAAGGCGTCGGACGGACAATGAGATAAAGCCCCATCTCCTCAACCAACTTGAAGTATGCTTCAAAATCCAGCATGCCCTCTGCCTGAAACTGACCTTCCTGAGGTTCATGCAATGCCCAAGGAATATAGGTTTCTACCGTATTAAAGCCTAAAGCTTTAAGATTGTAAAGGGTATCTCGCCACTGGTCTGGATGAAGCCGGAAATACTGAATAGCTCCCGATAAAATCTTAAAAGGCTTGCCATCCAGGTAAAATTCTTCTTTAATTTCAAATTTTGCCATCTATCCAAGCTCCTCCTGTTTATCTGCCATCTTGACAAAGGGCAGATATATAGCGGTTGAAATAGCGATATTAACCAGCGAAAGAATAATTGCCCGCCAGTCGAAGGCTGTCGCAAAGAAACCGTAGAGAACCGGCGGCATTACCCAGGTGACGTTTTGAGTAACCGGCGCAACTAAGCCCATAGAGGTTGCAAAGTAGGCTACTGTCACCATGACCATTGGCGTCAGGACGTATGGAATAAACATAATTGGATTCAAAACGATTGGCAGACCGTACATGACCGGCTCACCGATGTTGAAGACCATTGGGAAAATTCCCAACTTGGCCACTTCGCGGTAGTGCTTGTTTCGAGATTGCCAGAGAATGGCAATGGCAACCCCAATCGCATCAAACCAGACAAAAGCACCAAAAGAATTATCCGTCCACATGTAAGGAATCGCATGCCCAGCCTGATAAGCTTCCAGATTGGCCAGCATGGTCACACCAAAGAGACTGGCCATAACTGGCGCTAGCACATTACCGCCGTGCAGTCCGAAGAACCAGAAAAATCTTATTGAGAAAGACAATGAGCAGCACAGCCCAGAAGCTTTGAGACAAACTGAGAAGCGGCGCCTGAAGAATCTTGTAAATCCAGTCAATCAAGAGCTCGCCTGTCACCAGATTAAAGAGATAGGTCGCAATTCCCACGACATACATGGCAATCGCAGCTGGAATGATAGACAGGAACGGCTTCATGATAGCTGGCGGAACAGAATCTGGAAGCTTGATCGTCCAGTTACGATTCATAACCTTACAGAAGATAATGACAGACACAAAACCAATCAGAATGGCAGTAAAATAACCACGCGCACTGATCTGGTCACCTGGAATGACACTGTTAATCGTCACAGACAGGTCACTGCCGTCAAGTTTTAGCTCTGGAAGTTTTGAAATTGCCTTGCTCAGCCCTGGTGTTTTGCCAGCCAACTCAAAGGTTTTAGTAACTGATCCACCAATGGTAATGATGTAGGAAGCAACAGCTACCAGACCGGCAGATACCTTATCAGTATTGTAAATCTTAGCAATATTGACCCCGAAGGTAAAGAGGAACAAGAGGGTAACAATAGGAATACTGCCCTTAAATACCAGCCAGTTAATATCAATCAGCCACTGGAAGGTAGAGGAAATCCAGGTCCAGCCGAACTGTCCTGGCAAGTCAGATAGAAAAAGCATTGACCATGAGGGCGAAAAGAGCCCGTCATAATCACAGGCATGGTTCCGATAAAGGAATCCCGCAGGGCAACCAAAAATTTTTGGTTGCCGATTTTATTGGCAATAGGCATGAGACGTGCTTGCCATTTATCAACCAAACTACTCATCTGCATTTCTCCTATTCATCAATTTTTTTATGCAAATCAACAATCTCCTTTGCCAAATCAACAAAGGCGATACTGGTCATGAGATGATCCTGCCCATGAACCATAAATAAACTAAGTTCTGTCTTCTCTCCTTGTGCCTCCTTGCTCAGCATTTCAGCCTGAGCGTGATGGGCTTGCAGCAGGGCCTTCTGAGCCTGACTCAGTCTATCCTGAGCTCGGTCAAAGTCCTGCTTTTTAGCTGCTGCGATGGCTTCGATAGCACAAGATTTAGCCTCTCCGCCATACATAATGAGGGTCATAGCTACCTCTAAGGAATCTTTATTTTTCCATAGGAGCACCTACTTCATGAGCGACTCTGCCAGATCCAGGACCTTATCCCCCTTCATCATTCCGTAGTCCGTCATAGGGATAACATCCACCGGAATGCCTTTTGAAGCTAGTTTTTCCTGTAAATTCTCCAGTAGATAGCGGACCTGAGGCCCCAGCAAAAGGACATCAACTTTTTTCTCGCTTAGATAGTCTTCTGCTTCTGACACTGGCACCGCAAATATTGTCGCAGCTAAACCTCGTTCCTCTGCAGCTTTCTGCATTTTATTGACCATGAGACTGGTGCTCATCCCAGCCGCACAGACTAACATAATCTGTTTTTGTTTCCATCGGCATCCTCCTTTATGAATCTGACCTAGCCTGCAACGACGCTTGCCATTTATTTTTTTAATATATAAACAAAAAAATCCAAAAAAATAGAATATTTTCTACTATGTTATTAATATTCTATAAACATTATAACTATTTTTCTGTACTATGTCAACGCTTACATTTGAGATTTCTGGCTTTTTTTGATAGTATAGCAGCAGAGGAAACAAGATGACACGAACTAGAAAACAAAACGAGCTAAGGGCAACTGTCCTGGATCAGCTCTATGCCAAACGACCGATTTCTCGAATTGATATTTCAAAAGAAACTCAAATTACACCAGCAACGACCGGCAGCATCATCAATGAACTGATCAAGGAAGGCTTGGTACTGGAGCTGGGCGAGCTCAATGACGAGAGCGTAGGCCGCAAGAAAACCCTGCTAGATATTGCGCCCCGTAGCCGCTACTATCTAGGCTTTGAGATTTCTGAAAAACAGCTGGCCATAGTCATCGCTGACAATACCGGTGAGATTGCAGAAAGCAGCATTCGGACTTATCAGATTGAGGTGACGGGCGGCCCGTCTGACCAGGAAATTATCCGGCTCATTCAAGATTTTCTAAAAAAGAACAGCCAATACTCTATCTCAGCGATTGCCCTCGGGCTGCCGGGGCATGTGAATCTCTCTGAGAGTGATTTTATCATTTCTAAAAATCCCCACTGGGGACAGATTAACCTGCGGACTATTCAAGAAGCCTTTGACCTCCCTGTCTACTTTGCCAATAAGTCCCACTGCCTGACACTGGCTGAACGCCTCTTTAGCTATCATCCTACAGACAGTAATTTTATCGTCTATCATGTCGCCAGAGGTATTCATTGCTCTTACATGTACAAGGGCAGCATTTACAGTCAGGATAATTATCTTATCGGGGAGGTGGGGCATACCGTCATCAATCCTGAAGGCGAGCGCTGTCCTTGTGGCAAGCACGGCTGCCTGCAGGTTTATGCCAGCGAGAGTGCTCTGATTGATAAAGCAGCTATCCTGTATCGGGCTTCCCAGACCTCGCTCTTAAAGACCCTTGTAGAGGACGTCAATGACATTGATTTAACAAGTCTGATGACCGCCTATCGCTTAGGAGATTTGGGCAGCATTGAGTTGATTCATACTGCCTGCCGCTATCTGGCCATTTCTATTTCCAACCTCTGCCAGCTTATTGATAGCGAAAGGATTTATCTGGACGGCCAAATATTCTCCTACCCGGTGATTGCCGAGCAGGTTCTGGCTCAGTTAGAGCAGAAAGCACCTCTCTTTCCCAAGCAAAAACAAGCAGAGATTGTCATTATCCCCTACTCTAAATACAGCATTGCCCGCTCTGCAGTCAGCCTCTGTGTTTATCATGAATTTTTAGATAAAAAAGGAAACCTATAAAGGCCGAGAAATCCATCTCGGTCTTTCTTTCACAAAAAAAGAGACAGGCTTTCTAGGAGCTTACCCCCTAAAAGTCTGTCTCATTTTACTATCTATTAATCGAACGTGAAATCATGGAAATGGTGTGGCGCTGTCCTCTGAGAGCCTTACTCATGGCAAAGATATTTTCCACCGGAGCCAGACAGCCGTAACCAGAATCCCCGATATGCTGGATATCTACACCGCAGATTTTGTTACGGATGGCCATTTGCTTGACGATATCCTCATCAGCACTCTCCTGGCTGGTACCGATAGCACTCATAACCAGAGCCCCCTTTTGATGGGCCAGTCGGACAATCTGCTTCAAGTCCTGCTCGTCAAAGCCAGGCACACTGCCGACTGCCGGTGCTAGGACAATATCAACACCAGCCTCGATAAATTGAGCGATTGCTTCTAGGTCTGCTACCGGCTCGTCCACACCTGAAGCATGCATTTTACCTGCAATCAGGAGGCCTGAAAAATTCTCCTTGACCACTCGAATGGTGTCGATAATAGCCTGATTGGTGACACCAGTCCCCGGATTACCCGTCAGACAGATAAAGTCAACGCCCAGCTCTTCTGCTCTCTGAATGGTTGCTAGACTAGCCTGACGCCCCTCATCGATGATCAGGCGCTCTCCCGCCATCTGGGCCTGACTATCCACCGGCTCTAGATTGATACCGATAGGACGACCAACCAAGCGGTGCAGCTCCTCAACAAAATCTTCCTTGGCATCCAGACCAGCCACAAAAGGCTGGAAGATATCAATCCCATTCAGCAGAATCAAGTCAGCACCAAAAGACCGAGCAATCTCTGCATTGGTCACATCACCGATATAAGATTCTTTGAAAGCTACGTTTTCAGACAGGATAACGCGGCCCTCACTGGCCTTGATGCTCTGTTTCAGCTCCGGCGCAGTCATACTTAAAATTTCTGAAGCATTTGAACTAATGAATCGTTTTTACCATAAGAACATCTCTTTTCTTTATTATTCATTAATAAACACTTTGAAATCTATTCTATTTGGATATTTTTGTTTATTTTTTTGTTATCAACTACAGTATAGCACAAGTCTAGAAAAAAATGTAAACGCTTTTAATTTTCTTTATCAAAAATAGTCTGCTTTCACAAACAAAAGCAGACTATTGAAATGCACTCGATTATTTTTGATTTGAGCAAGATTCGATAAACGTCTTATCTCTGCATCACCAGATGACCACCCGCTCTTCTGGGCTCCGCCACATGCCATCTCCCTCTTGCACATCAAAGGTCGTAAAGAAATCGTCAAAGTTAGGCAGCTGCACATTGGTCCGAAGCTTGGCTGGCGCATGGACATCAACGCTTGCCAAGAGCTTCATATATTCCTCTCGACCTTTCATCCGCCAGATGCGTGCAAAGTTGGTAAAGAATTCCTCAGCAGAGAAATCCGCTTCTTTCTTGGCTGCTTCTAAGGCAGCTGCAATACCGCCCAGATCTGCCACATTTTCTGAAACAGTCAGCTTGCCATTGACCTTAGCACCATAGGAATCCTGTCCTTCGAACTGATCAATGACCTTTTGAGTCCGTTCGGTAAAGGCTTGGTAGTCATGCTCCGTCCACCAATTATTAAGGCTGCCATTTTCATCAAAGGAAGCACCATTGGTATCAAAAGCATGAGAAATCTCATGGGCGATGACCGCTCCGATACCACCATAATTAGCTGAAGAGGACTGGTGCAGGTCATAGAAAGGCGCCTGCAGGATAGCCGCTGGAAAGACAATCAGGTTTTTCTGTGGATTGTAGTAGGCATTGACCATATGGGCTGGCATACCCCATTCCTTGTAATCTACTGGTTGATTCCACTTGCTCCAGCTGTAAGCAATATCAATCTGGCTCAGCTTCTGAGCATTTTCAAAGAGAGTCAGCTTTTCGTCTACAACCTTTCGAGAGTAACGCTCAGGAAGTTCATCAGGATAGCCAATATAAGGCTTGATGACATTGAGTTTGACAATAGCCTTATCCCGAGTTTCTGGTGTCAGCCAGTCATTCTGGGCCAGGCGATTTTTATAAACTTCAATCATCGTCGCCACTTTCTGCTCCACATCAGCCTTGGCTTCTGGTGAGAACTTTTGACCGGCATACCAAAGACCGACAGCTTGATTAAAGGGACCTTGGGCTAGGTAAAAGGCTGCTTTTTTCTTGTCCTGAGCCTGAGGAGTCCCTGATAGAGCACGATGATAAGCTCCTGCCAAGACACGGATGTCATCCGTTAGGTAAGGTGTTGTATTGCGGACCGCAGAGAGAATCAGCAAAGCATGGAGTTTATCCCAGTTAGTGGCTGTATAGATATCCTTAGCTGCCTGCCAAAAACGCTCTTCCGGCACAATGACTTGGTCGGGTTCTTGACCGATTAACTTGGTGAAAATATCCGCCATAGGCAACTCTGGCACCAAGGCTTTGAAATCTTCCCACTTATAAGGATGATAGAGCTTAGCATACTCAGAGCTTTCTTCACTAGACAGAACATACTGAGCAAAAACAGCATCCAGCTCCAAGACTTTATCCAAAAGATCCTTAATTTCCTCCTCAGCAAAATCAAATTTGGCCAGCAAATCTTCCTGAGCCTTGCGCCATTTTGCAAGAAGATCCGCCTTCTGCGGATGGTCCTCCGCATAGTAGGTCGTATCTGGCAAAATTGTTCCCGGTCCGTCTGCCCAGAGGACATTGATTCGGGCATCCATAAAGTCAGGTGCCACACCAAAGGGGAAATAAGTCGGCTTGCCAGCCAGCTCAAAATCAGCAATCTTAGAAGCATAGTCTTCAAAAGACGCTAGGTTGCGAATTTCATCAATGTAAGCACGCGCAGGCTCAATACCAGCCGCTTCCCGTTTATCATAATCCGCTGCCAAGCGATGGTAAGCAACAAAGTTCTGCAGAATGGCATCTTCTGGCACTCCATCTCCAGCCAGCCATTTGTCGGTCGTTGCGAGCATAAGTTCCTCAATCTCATCTGCCAAATCCATGAAGCCGCCCGTCACTGGCTTATCATCAGGAATAACCGCCGTCTTGGCCCACTCACCATTAACCGCATCATAGAAATCATCTTGTAGTCGTGTCATCTTCTTCTCACTTTCATGCTTTTGATATAACCTTATCAAAATCCACTTCTTTTTTCAAACATTTCTTATATTAATTTTAAAAATTTACTAAAAATTAACTTGACTTAATTTTTGTTTTAATGTATATTAAAACCATAGAGGTGTATGAGATGATTACGATTAAAGATTTGACTGTCAGCTATCAGGATACGCTGGCTCTTGAGCCCCTTTCATTAACCATTAAGGAGCCAACCATTACTGGGATTATTGGTCCTAACGGAGCCGGAAAATCCACCCTGCTCAAGGGCATGCTAGGGATTATTGACCACCAAGGCCAGACTCTGCTGGATCAAAAGCCGCTGCAAAACTCTCTCCAGAGGGTCGCCTACGTAGAGCAAAAGATTAATATTGATTATCATTTTCCTATCAAAGTCAAAGAGTGTGTCTCTTTGGGGCTTTACCCTCAGCTCAAGATTTTTCAGGGGCTAAAGAGTTCCCATTGGAACAAGGTGGCTGAGGCATTGAAAATTGTCGGTTTAGAAGACTTGGCAGAGCGTCAGATTAGCCAGCTGTCCGGCGGGCAATTTCAGCGGGTCTTGATTGCTCGCTGCTTGGTTCAAGAAGCGGATTGTATCTTTTTGGACGAGCCCTTCGTCGGGATTGACTCTGTCAGCGAAGAGATTATCATGTCTACCCTGCGCAGTCTCAAAGCCGCAGGCAAGATTATCCTGATTGTCCATCATGACCTGAGTAAGGTGGTTGATTATTTTGATCGGGTCATCCTGCTCAATCGTAAGCTGATTGCCTTCGGTCCTACCGAGACCAGCTTTACCAAGGACAATATGAAAAAGACTTACGGCTCCCAGCTCTTTATGAATGGAGGTGCCTAGGATGATTTTAGAATTTTTCCAAGGGCTGCGGGACTTTCACTTCCTGCAAAATGCCCTCATCACAGCCATCGTCATTGGGATTGTTGCTGGAGCTGTCGGCTGCTTTATCATTCTGCGCGGCATGTCACTCATGGGGGATGCTATCTCTCATGCGGTTCTGCCCGGTGTGGCCCTGTCCTACATTTTAGGGATTAATTTCTTTATCGGAGCCATCACCTTCGGACTTTTGGCCTCGATTATTATCACCTACATCAAGGGCAATTCCATTATCAAAAGCGATACAGCCATTGGGATTACCTTTTCTTCCTTCCTAGCTCTGGGTGTGATCCTGATTGGCGTTGCCAATAGCTCCACTGACCTCTTTCATATTCTCTTTGGGAATATTTTGGCCGTACAGGACATTGATATGTGGATTAGTATTGGAGTCGGAATAGCTGTGCTCTTAATCATCATCCTCTTTTTCAAGCAGCTATTGATTACCTCCTTTGACCCCCTGCTGGCTCAAGCCATGGGCATGCCGGTCAGCTTCTATCACTATCTGCTGATGATTCTCTTGACCTTGGTCTCTGTGACAGCCATGCAGAGCGTGGGAACCATTCTGATTGTCGCTCTCTTGATAACGCCGGCAGCAACGGCCTACCTCTATGCCAACAGTCTGAAAACCATGATTCTGCTGTCCTCAGGACTGGGCGCTCTAGCTTCTGTACTGGGCCTCTTTATCGGCTACAGCTTTAATGTCGCTGCAGGTTCCAGCATTGTCCTGACCTCAGCCATCATCTTTCTCATCTCTTTCTTTATTGCCCCTAAACAACGCTATTTAAAACTTAAAAACCAACCTAAACTAAAATAAAATTTGATGGAGGAATCCCATGAAAAAATTAGGTTTTTTATCCCTGCTTTTGCTAGCAGTCTGCACTCTCTTTGCCTGCTCCGGTCAGAAGAAGGCGTCCAGTGAGTCATCCAAGCTCAAGGTTGTTGCAACCAACTCAATTATCGCTGATATTACCAAAAATATAGCTGGCGATAAGATTGACCTGCACAGCATTGTACCAGTCGGCAAAGACCCCCACGAATACGAGCCCCTGCCTGAAGATGTCAAAAAGACTTCTCAAGCGGATCTCATCTTCTACAACGGTATCAATCTGGAAACTGGCGGTAATGCTTGGTTTACCAAGTTAGTCAAAAATGCCAATAAGGAAGAAAACAAGGACTACTATGCTGTCAGCGATGGCGTTGACGTCATTTACCTTGAAGGTCAAAGTGAAAAGGGTAAGGAAGACCCTCATGCTTGGCTCAATTTGGAAAACGGTATCATCTATGCGCAAAATATTGCCAAGCGTTTGATCGAAAAAGACCCTGACAATAAGGCCACTTACGAGAAAAATCTCAAAGCCTATGTGGAAAAATTGACTGCTTTGGACAAGGAAGCCAAGGAGAAATTCAACAATATTCCAGAGGAAAAGAAAATGATTGTGACAAGTGAAGGATGCTTCAAGTACTTCTCTAAGGCCTACAATGTGCCATCAGCCTACATCTGGGAAATCAACACCGAAGAAGAAGGAACTCCAGACCAAATCAAAAGCTTAGTTGAAAAACTACGCAAGACAAAAGTGCCGTCTCTCTTTGTCGAATCAAGTGTGGACGACCGTCCGATGAAAACTGTTTCTAAAGACACCAACATCCCAATCCACGCTAAAATCTTCACGGACTCAATCGCTGATGAAGGCGAAGAAGGCGACAGCTACTACAGCATGATGAAATACAATCTAGATAAAATTTCTGAAGGCTTGGCAAAATAATGATAAAAGGTTAGGAAGACAAAATCCTAACCTCTTTATTTTTGGAGAAGGAGCTTAACATGGAGTCGATTTCAAATTTCCGGTCAAATTATTCGAAAAAAATCACTATTCGCTGTACAATGAAGCTATCAAACATGAATGGAGACTTCCTATGACAACTTTTCTCGGAAACCCTGTAACCTTTACTGGAAAGCAACTGCAAGTCGGCGACACAGCCCACGATTTTAGCTTGACAGCCACTGACCTTTCAAAGAAACTCTGGATGACTTTGCTGGCAAAAAGAAAGTCCTGAGCATCATCCCATCTATCGATACTGGTGTCTGCTCAACTCAGACTCGCCGTTTTAACCAAGAACTCTCTGACTTGGATAATACTGTTGTTATCACGTTTTCAGTTGACTTACCTTTTGCTCAAGGCAAGTGGTGTGCTACTGAAGGCATTGAGAATGCTGTCATGCTCTCTGACTACTTCGATCATTCTTTCGGTCGCGACTATGCTGTCCTCATCAATGAATGGCACCTTTTGGCTCGCGCAGTTCTAGTTTTGGACGAAAACAACACTGTGACCTACGCTGAATATGTCGAAAATATCAACACCGAACCTAACTTCGAAGCAGCTATCTCTGCAGTTAAGAGTTTATAAGAGATAAAAATACGGACCTGCTAGTCCGTATTTTTTTGTGCGAAAAACTTCTGCCAAAACTGACGGAAGCAAGCCCAAGAACGCAAAAGAACGGATGGTCGATCCAGCAGTTTCTTGAACTGAACAATCTCTGACTTTACCTGTTTCTGAGCACTCTGTCCCTTTCGAGCATAAGGGCTCTTAGCTGAACGATAGCCCAGCGGACCACGATTATTCTGAGGTGACTTGAACTTGCGGCCGCTATTTTCAATAGCAAGCCTGCGAAAGCGAGGATCCCAGACTGCAGGTGTTTTGACGTCATAGCGGGTATGAGAAGCCTGATTGACCGGACGATTGCGCTCACCGTAGTTAAAGCTGGCGCCATTCACAACACCATTTTGGCTAGCCCCCTCTGGATCGATAATATTGAGAAAACGACCTGTCTGATCCAGAATAAACTCTGTATGAAAATCAATCAGGATTTTTATATTGGCCTGACTTGCTTGACCATCCGGATAGACAGCTTGCTCTGACCTCTTATCAATATAGGCTTTATTGTGCAGGCGAGAGGATTCTTGAAAACTATAAGACAGCCCTGCCCAATCCTGTAGATAGGAGGTCAAGGCTTCCGCATCAGTCATGCCAGCCTGACGGTAGTGATCTCTGACCCACTGGGCCTGCTGGCAGGAAATGACATAGCGAAACTGATGTAGCCGCCTTTTGAGCTTTTGATTGCCATCCCTTTGGCTGAAATCATCTGCCGGGAAAGCCTGTCGTAAGGTGCTTGAAAAAATCTTCCAAAAGCGATCATGTGGTGTTAGGTTTGGAGCAATCCGAGCCAGCAAAAATCTGTCTCTGACTTGTCTCCGCTCAGCTCCTCAGGCATATTAACAAGATTCATAGCCAAAACCAGCAGCTCCTGAGCTCCTAACCTGCTGACTTGAGTCTCCTCAGCCTGCCAGAGCTCTTGAAAGAAAGAACTGCCAAAAAGCTGAGCCTCCTGCAAGTAATCTCTTTCTTCTGACACTGTTTTTCCTTGCCCGTTATTTAACCCTGCAAAAACTTGTTCTAGCGCTGTCTGAGACCAACCGATTGATTGCAATTGCTGAAACAGCTGCTCTTTTACCACTTTAGGATACACGCCCCCCTCCTTTCTTGTAGCTATAATAGTTCAATACTGTCGAGATTATAATAAAAAATCTAATCTACATAGAATAATTAGATTTTATCACAAACTCACATGATAACAAAGAACAAAATATGAATCCTTGGAGTGCTAACAATAAAGATGTTCTTAACAAAACACTCAATAAATAAAGAGAAGACCAAACTGGTCCTCTCTCAGTATGAGTTTTGTTTAAATGAGTCGTCTAACTTTTCACGATTGGATAATTCAGCTAGAATTCAACCTTGTCAACGACTTCGCTTAAGCTTTACGACGTTTTGCAAAAAGCCAGTCCCAGCATAGAGAGCAATCCCAGGCCTGCCAGTGCCAGAGATGATTCAGCAGAACCTGTTTTTTTGGAAGAGCTGCCGGAGCCTGATAGGTCTGAACTGGTTTCTTTCCCTTCTTCACTCCCGTTGTAGTGACTTTCAGAACCTTTCGCTCATTCTTAGAAACGAGGTTGGTTGGGTCGCCTGTCTCAAGGGCTGCAAGAGCTGCTTTCAAAGCTTCAAGTTTTGCATTTTCGACTCTATACGTTTCTTCCTTACTTGCCAAGTTTGCTTTAGCATCATTGAGAGCCGCTTCTGCTTCTTTTAGAAGAGCAGGGGCGTTTTGCAAGCGAGTAACATAGTCTTTAGCAGCTTGAACAGCGCGTTGAGCCTCTTCCAGAGCTGTAGCCGCAGCAGTTGCCTTTTCTTGAGCGGTCGCTGTAGCTGCTTTCAATTCAGCAAGCTTGGCATTAGCTTCCTCAGCTGTTTTTTGCGCAGTTGCTTGGGCTGCTTCTTTTTCTTTCAAGCTTGCTTGAGCTTTAGCTAAAACTGCAAGCTTAGCCTTGGTTTCTTCAGAAGCCGAATTCTTGCTATTTTCGAGTTCAGCTTGGTAAGTACGTTCCGCCTTGGCTAACTTGTCCTTAGCAGTTTTCACAACCTCACGCAGTAATGGGGCTTTCTCCTGCTTGTTCTGAGCATTTGTCAACGTGCGTTGAGCAGCATCCAACTTAGCTTGTGAAGCCGCCAAATCTTTACGAGCAGCGTCTGCTTCTTGATTATTGGCATTTGGATTGATTAAGGCTGGTGTTATTTTGGAAGGATCTTTAATATCACCGTCATTATTTGGGAAAAGAAGGAAGTTAATTCGGTTAATAATGCCGTTGTTGCTAAAGTTAACAGCAACATATGCACCTTTCTTTTGATTATCAAGATGCCCCACTACCTTTTGGGCATAGATAGTCCCTCTCTCCCTATACGCACTGCTATCTCCTAAATCAAACAGTTGGAATTTGATATCATCGTAAATTGCCTTTTTTAAATAGTCAACAGAGACATTCTCTTGGCTAGCAAGAATAGGATAAGGGCCGAGTTCGTTAGTTCCTGATACTCTATGACCAAACTGATCCAGTCCAAATTTAGCAACCATACTTCTTGGAACATCTACTTGTGAAGTTATAGGTTCTTTTGATTGGTATTTATATTTTTGTTCACGGGCTGCTTGGCTTAGAGCTGCTGCATAGTCAATACTATTTTGTGTTAATGTTAATGTTACTGGTGCTGTTCCTGCTTGCTTACGGATTTGATTAATCAAATCTTGTGCATAATAGTTCAATTCCATCAGAACATCATTTGGAATAGCATTAATGTTAACCATGCGTTGCGCATCTTTTTGACTACCAATATAATTATTGCTCGATTTTAGGGTAGCTGCTTCTTTAGCAAGTGTTTCTTGTGCCTCAGATGTTAATTTAGCTGTACCGTTTATATTGTTACTTTTAATTGTATTTATATAGGCTTGCGACAGGGTAAAAGTATTGTGAACCTGATCTTGAGACGAAAGTTTCGCTTCTTTTTCCTTGATTTCTGCTTGGGCTGCTTTAATATCTGCCTGGGCTTGATCAATCACTGCTTGGCGTTTCGCATCTTCCGCTTCAGCTGTCTTCAACTGGTCTTGGTAAGAATCCAGGTTCTTTTGTGCCTTGTCAAGCTCATCCTTTGCCTTCGTTACCTTTTCACTCACCAGTTTGCTATCCACAGCTTTTTGGGCTGCATTCACAGCATCCTGAGCAGCTTGAGTCTCGTTTTGTGCCTTAGCTGCTTGAGCTTGAGCATCCTGAGCTACAGCTGCCTGTGTGTTTTCTGCTTTTTTAGCTGTATCAAGAGCTGCTTGGGCTTTCTTGGCCGCGTTTTCTGCTGGAGCAACTTTCTTCTCAGCTTCTGTCACAGCTGCTTGAGCTTCGGCAATTTTTGTGCACTTGTATCAGTATTATCTTTCTTAGCTGTTTCAACCTTAGTCTCAGCTGCTGTAACCTGTTCTTTGGCTTGGTCAACAGCTGCTTTTGCTTGATTAACCTGCTCAGTTTGCTGTTTAAGAGGTTCTGGACTTGCAGATAGAGCCTTATCTTGGTTTGCAGGGGCCTTTGCATCCACTGGAGTTGTATCCGCAGCTACAGTGTGAGCAAAGCCAGTACTAGCAAGAACTGCTGCACCTAGAATGACATGTTTTTGGATTTTTTTCATGGTTTTCCTCCTAATATGTTAATAGTATAATGAGAAAAGCTTTGTTTATCAAACTATTTACATGTTTTTTTGAGAACATTCATCGCAAATGTGTCCAAAAAATGAAATCTCATCTCAATTACTTCCAAAAATCTGTTTGTCCAGCCATCTATTCTATAATAAATTTTCTTTTTACTGACCTTGCCAATGATAAAGTCCTAACTGATTACAAACATACTAGTCATAGAATGCAGAAAACCGCCCGTCAAGCAACGAGCGGTCTTCTTATTCACGAATTTCTTATCCTTTGATGGCAATGAAGGGTGATCCCCTCTGTATTATCCGTCGGATCTACACTCTTGACTCCAAAGAGATAGTCTACTGGATACCAGCCATTATTAGCTGCATTATAAGGGTCACGGACATAGGTTTTTCCATTGTCATAGCCTTTGAGAACCAGCTCATGAGTGACTGGATAATGGGCAAAGATGCTGGTACCAACGGCACCTAGGACATGATGCCCCTGCGAAAGCGCTTCTTTGACTGCAGAAGCTGTAAACAGGGGCTCAGTCGTCAGATCCCAGTGCTGGGCAGCGCGAACAATACCACGGCTGCTGGTGCCAAATCCATCTTTATTAAATTCATTGGTATGGTTATACAGGTAATCCGCAACGGTTGTTGGAAGCACTTCTGTCCCAGTAATCCCAGAAATAACCATGGCTAGTGTTGTCGGCACGCATCCTGTCGCATCCATGCTGTAAGGACCATACTTCCTGCCGCCCCAGCGACCATCACGCTGTGAGTAGTATGGAGTATTGTAAACTGCTTTGGAGACTTGGGTCGTAGTAGCATCAACAGCGATGAGCTGACCATTGTCCTGTTTATAGTAAAGATGAATCTTGTACTCGCCGGTAGAAAGCTTATGGTCACTAGCTCGGACTGTGATCTTATAGGTGCCATTCGCCTGCTTTTGAGCTAAATACCACTTGACATCATCCTGATCCTTATCTGTGGACCAAGTTGGTAGATAGACTGCTTGAATTCCGCCTGGATTGGAGACATTTGTCACAACTACATCAAAAGTTCCTGTTCGAGCATTATTGTTTTGGATATTGATTTTTCCAGTCGCACGGATATTTTCAGGTGCTACAGAAACCATCAGCTTCTCGCCACCTGCACCTTGCATCTGGCCATCCTCGTTTAGATAGTAAAGATGAACCTTGTACTCACCTACTGAAAACTTATGATCCTGAGCTCGGACATGTTTTTTATAGGTGCCGTCAGCTTGGCGCTCAGCCGTATACCATTGTACATCGTCTTGGTCATCCTTGCTGGACCAAGTCGGTAGGTAGACCGCCTTCAGACCATCCGGGGCTACAATATCTGACACGACTATATCAAATTCGCCTGTCTGCGGATTGTTGTTCTGAATGATAATCTTACCTTGAGGCTGCGCGCGAGTAACCACTGTCTTAGCCGAACCTGCACCCTGCAGCTGACCTGCATCATTCACGAATAGAGGTGAACATTATACTCGCCCAAGGAGTTCTTATGATTGCGGTAGCTGACATGTTTGAAATAGGTCCCATCAGCTCGTCTTTCAGCAGTGTACCACTGCACGTCGTCTTGGTCGTTAGGGGTGGACCAAGTTGGAAGACTAACAGACTTCAGACCATCTGGGGCAACAATGTCAGAAACGACTATATCAAATTCGCCTGTCTGCGGATTGTTGTTCTGAATGGTGATCTTGCCTTTTGGTTGGGCGCGAGTAACCACTGTCTTAGCCGAGCCTGCGCCCTGCAGCTGGCCTGCATCATTCACAAAATAGAGGTGGACATTATACTCACCAAGAGAGTTTTTGTGGTTGCGGTAACTGACATGTTTGAAATAGGTCCCATCGGCTCGTCTTTCAGCGGTGTACCACTGCACATCATCTTGGTCGTTAGCAGCTGACCAAGTCGGCAAGTAAACGGACTTCAAACCATCTGGGGCTACAATATCTGACACGACAATATCAAATTCGCCTGTCTGCGGATTGTTGTTCTGAATGGTGATTTTACCCTGTGGCTGCGCGCGAGTAACCACCGTCTTAGCTGAACCTGCTCCCTGCAGCTGGCCTGCATCATTCACAAAATAGAGGTGAACATTATACTCACCCAGAGAGTTCTTATGATTGCGGTAGCTGACATGCTTGAAATAGGTCCCATCAGCGAGCCTTTCAGCGGTGTACCACTGCACATCGTCTTGGTCGTTAGCAGCTGACCATGTCGGCAAGTAAACGGACTTCAGACCATCTGGGGCAATAATATCAGAAACGACAATGTCAAATTCACCTGTCTGTGGATTGTTGTTCTGAATGGTGATCTTGCCTTGAGGCTTTTTGACTTCTGCTGCCAAGGGGCGCTCTGTAGCAGAAGCTGGTTGCGCCAGCTGATTAGAAGCATCACTTTTTTCAGAGTCGTCAGCTACAGCAGGTTGATTTTCTGTCGAAGCTACAATATCACTTTTCGGCTGGGCATTTTCTTCAGGATCTGAAGAAGTAGACCGAGCACTGGTATCGGAAGACGTAGGTGCCTGACCAGCTGCAGGGCTAACAGCCTCCGGTGCTGGTGCAGCCTTATCCATGCTTGACAGACTAGTTTCTGTAACAGTCGGAGTTGCAACTGTGCTAGCTTGGTCCTCCACAGCCTGGCTGACAGCGACACTGTCAGCCGTCTGACTAGGTGCCAGCTGATCTGCCTGAACTGCTCCACTTCCAAGAAAGGCCAAACCAGTCGCAATCGCCACCGAGACTGCTCCCAGACTGCATTTGCGAATACCAAAACGAGTAAACTTCTCTGCCCGAAATGCCATCATTCGTCTTTTTTTCATAATAGGATTCTCCTTTTGCAAAAAAGTAAAAAGCAAGCCAATTTTCTACAAACCAGCTAAAGAATTTTTACTTTTTATTCTTTAAATTGTACGCTTTGATTATATAATAATCGCAAAACGATTACAAGCGAATGAAGAAAATCTAAACATCAAAGAAAGGCTTAGACACTGTATTCTTACAGCGATTTTTGTTATACTAATGATAGAAAGTTCAGCGAGGATGCAAGATGACCCCAAATAAAGAAGACTATCTCAAGTGTATCTATGAGATTGGCAGTCGCCACAAAAAAATCACCAATAAAGAAATCGCCCAGCTCATGCAGGTTTCACCTCCGGCTGTGACGGAAATGATGAAAAAAATGCTGGCGGAAGAACTTCTGGTCAAGGATAAAAAAGCCGGCTACCTGCTGACCGATTTGGGGCTAAGGCTAGTTTCTGACCTCTATCGCAAGCACCGACTGATTGAAGTCTTTCTGGTCAACCATCTCGGCTACTCGACTGATGAAATCCATGAGGAAGCCGAAGTCCTAGAGCACACTGTTTCTGAGCGTTTCGTTGAGCGTCTGGATGCCATGCTCCAGTACCCCAAGACCTGTCCTCACGGAGGTACCATTCCAGCCAAGGGAGAGCTTCTGGACGAAGAAAACCAACTGACTCTGGAAGAGGCTTCTGCCCCTGGTGACTATATCATCAAACGCGTACACGACGACTTTGACTTGCTCAAATACTTGGAAATATAACCTGCAAATCGGCCAAACCATCACCTTCATCCAATACGATTCTTTCGCTCAGGCTTATCTCCTCAAGACGGAAACCCAAGAAATCCAAATCAATCCTATGATTGCCCAGCAGATTTATGTGGAAAAACTATAAACAGAACCCAGTTCGGACTTTTTAGTCTAAACTGGGTTTTTATTGACAAAAATAAGATGTCAGAATATAATAAGTATACTTATAAAATGTCTAGAGGGAAAGCTAATGGAAAAATCGCAGTTTAACTCCATCTACAAGGATGAATATCAAAAATCAACCGGTCTACTCTTTATCCGTGCCTACCACAAGTGGCATGGGCTGATTAAAAACAAACTGAGAACGATTGATTTGACCCATCCCCAGTTTGTCGTTCTGACCACTCTTGCAGCGCTTCTGCGTCAGCAAGAATGGGTTAGTCAGACCGATATTGCACGATTTTCTGACATGGATGTTATGACCGTATCCCAAATCATCCGCCTCTTGGTCAAGAAAGGTTTGATCATGCGGGAAGTCCATCCCAAGGACAGCCGCGCCAACATCATACTTCTAACGGATACAGGGCTTCAAAAGGTCAACCAAGCCCTTCCTCTAGTAGAAGGCATTGATCAGGCGTTCTTTGGAAAATTAGAAAATAAAACAGAAATATTAAATCAACTCTTAATGGAACTGGAGGCAGAAAATGACTAGATTTGGATTGGTGTCGTATCAAAAGAACATGTACTAAGAGGTGTAGAGGGTGGATTTTGTCAAGTCTGCCATGGAAAGAAAGCACCTCTAAACCGAATGAAAAAGGGGGACTATCTTCTGTACTACAGCCCCAAGCATCAGCTGAATGGTCAGGAAAAGCTACAGGCCTTTACAGCAGTTGGCAAGATTCTAGATGACACTGCCTACCAAGTAGAGATGTTTGAAGGCTTTGTCCCATTTCGGCGGGATGTCAGCTACTACCAGCCTGTCAAAGACTGCCCCATTGAGCAAGTCCGACAACATCCTCAGTGGCGCCAATATGCTTCACAGATAAGATACGGACATTTCGAAGTTTCGAAAGACTTCTTCCTTTATGTTTTTGGGCAAATGAAACTGGACAGCCCTGCAAATCAGTAAAAGCAGCTTCGTTTGACTTACACCTAAACCTTGCTCGCCTGCTATTAAATCTAAAGTTCCGATTCTCAAGGGAAACCGGAACTTTTTAGTTTGCAGTAAAAACCTTGATTTATCAAATCAGCATAAATGCCGATAAAGTACCCGTAATCACATTTGCTAAGGCATGTATGATCCAGCTGGCTAAAATGGAGCCATCAGATTTCTTTTCATTGACAAAGCCCATATAGGCCGCGATGCCAACCGTACACAAAATGATGAGCAAGGTTTGCTGCCAAGAGAGCACTGTTATAAACATCAAGCCATGGAGCAGACCAAAAAGAGCAGCTTGTATGGTGTTGGCTACCACAAAGGATAAGCGGCTAGCCAATCTCTTTAAAAGAAAACCTCTGAAGAGCAGTTCTTCTGGCAGAGAAGTTTGAAAAAGACCATAAATCAGAACAGCTGGCAAGGCTTGAGAGCCAAGGCCTGAGAAGTTTGAAGTCGCTGTATCCAGATTTTTTACAGCAGGATATACTAGCAAAAACGAAAGAAGCAAGAAAGATAGCGAACCCAACAAAATCCACAGCCAGATCTTTCGGCTGCCAGCATCTTTTAGTGGTTTTAAGCCAAGCCATTCTAAAAATGGACTTTTTCTTCTAGCACTTATCAACCACCAAACAAAAGGAAGAAAAGCAAACAAAGCAATTTGAATCAGAGCATTCAGCATCTGTTGAACTAGATTTTCCATGATAAGAGACTCCTTTCTTTTCTTTAATATGATTATACAAGACAAACTTCAAGAATTTATAAAGTAATTCTAAAAATATTTCTAAAGAATGAAAGAAATCATAAACATAAACAATCAAAGATTATTGCCACTTCCACTTATTTGCTATGCTCATCATTTTTGGACTAAATGATTCCAAAAACTCTTTAAAGATCTATCTCAAAAATCTAAGAAAAGTTGCAGATAAAAATAAGGCGATGAGTTTACAAAATAGAAAATTGGCAATGAATTAAAGAAAGAAAAAAGTCCTAAAATTTTATCACACAAAGTCAAATTTTCAGCCTATCTATCCTAGATAATTTTCTTTTTAGTCAAAGTCTCCCAGCTCCTGCTCATCCACTCTCTACCCCTCGGGATCTTAATTTTACAGGATCGGCACCATGCCAAAAGCTATTTTTTCCTTCTTGCCAACCCGCTTACATTTTGCTACAATGATGTCAAAAATCAGCGAGGGAAAATTATGCCACAACAACTTTTTAAAGAATTTGCCCAGCTAGATCAAGTGGAAGCTATTGTTCTCGGTGGCTCTCGTGCTGGACAGCATTTTGACAAAGACTCAGACTATGATGTTTATATCTACTTGACAGATTCCATTGCTCCCCTGACCCGACGCGATATCCTCAGCAAGTACTGCTCTTACATGGAAATCGGCAATCAGTTTTGGGAACTAGAGGATGACTGTGTGCTAAAGAGTAAGATCGAAATTGAGCTCATTTACCGTACACTAGATAGCTTTGATAAAGACCTGCAGACTGTAGTCCTAGACCACCAAGCCCAGCATGCCTATACCACCTGTATGTGGCACAATCTGCTCCACAGCAAAATCATCTACGACCGAAATGGTCGCTATGAAGCACTTCAGAACAAGTACAGACAGCCTTATCCAGCTGAGCTGAAAAAGAATATTATTAAGAAGCAGCTCCTCCTACTCGATCAAGCCATGCCAGCTTTCTCCAAACAAATAGAAAAAGCGCTCAAGCGTCAAGACCTGCTCAGTATCAATCACCGCAGCAGTGAATTTTTTGCTTCCTATTTTGACTTGCTCTTCGCTCTAAACGAACAGACGCACCCTGGAGAAAAGAGAATGCTGGAGTTTGCAAAAACCAATTGCTCGCTATTGCCTCAGCATTTTGAAGAAAATATACATACCTATTTTCAAAAACTCTACACTGAGCCCGCTAAAGCCATAAACCTTATCAATCAGCTAGTGACGACCATCAAAGAAATCATTCCTCAAGAAATTATTGATGATTTTTAGTAATGTTGTAGAAAACTATACATTCATTGCTGCGGAAGCAAAAAAATTAGGAGTTTGAACACTAGTGTTCAAACTCCTTTTCATGCTTCTTCTCAGCGATTCTTCGTATCCAAGATAATGGTTACTGGCCCATCATTGACTAGTTCTACCTGCATGTCTGCTCCAAAAATCCCCATACGAGTCGGCACCTCCTGCTGCAAGGCAAGATTGAAGGCATCATAAAAATTGCTGGCCATCTCTGGCGGAGCAGCCTTGACAAAGGCTGGCCGATTACCCTTTTTGGTATCTGCATGCAGAGTGAACTGGGAAATCGACAAAATTTCTCCGGCAATGTCCTTGATAGACAGGTTCATCTTACCCTCAGCATCGGAAAAAATCCGCATATTGACAATCTTTCTGACTGCATAATCCATATCCTCCTGACTATCGTCAAGGCCTACGCCGACTAAGAGCAGAAGACCTTGTCCAATACTGCTGTGCAGTTGCTGGTCAATGCTGACCTGAGCACGTTCACGCGCTGAATCACTATTTTCATATCTTTTCCTTTGATTTAAGCAAGTCACCAAGGGTACTTACAGCTCGATAATGATTTCCGAAAAGAATCAGCCATTAGTCCGCTTGACCGAGTAGACCTCTGGCACGCTCTTGATCTTATCCACCACTGTCGTCAGCATAGACAGGTTCGCAATACCAAAAGAAACGTGGATATTAGCAAATTTCATATCCTTGGTCGGTTGAGCATTAACTGTTGAAATATTTTTAGTGGTATTGGACAGAACCTGCAACACATCGTTGAGGAGACCAGAGCGATTGAGACCGTAAATATCAATGTGAGCCGTGTACTCTTTGGTCGTGTTGTTGTCTTCCCATTCCACATCAATCAGCCGCTGCTCGTAATTTTCCTGGGCCTTGAGATTCATGCAGTCCTGCCGGTGAATGGCTACACCGCGTCCTTTGGTAATATAGCCGACAATATCATCACCCGGTACAGGATTACAGCACTTGGCAATCCGGATGAGGAGACCAGACGCCCCCTGAATAACCACACCGCCTTCGTGCTTAACCTTGAGGGTGTCTTTTTTGTTTTCGACCTTGACCTCACCGCCCTTGACCAATTCCTCCGCTTCTGCTCTGGCCTTGGCTCGCTCTTCCTCACGACGCTCTTTTTCTGTCAAACGATTGAAAATACTAATGGCACCAATCTCACCGAAGCCAATCGCCGCAAAAAGCGCCTCTTCAGTCTTATAACTTGTCTTCTGCAGCACTTCTTCCATGTGCTTCTTGTCCATGTACTTATTAGCTACATAGCCATGCTCCTGAAATTGAGCCTGCAAGAGCTCCCGACCTTTGGAAATAGACAGCTCCTTGTCTTGATTTTTAAAGAACTGGCGGATTTTATTTCTGGCCTTGCTGGTCTTGACAATATTGAGCCAATCGCGGCTCGGTCCGAAGGAGTTAGCATTGGTGATGATTTCCACCTGATCACCTGTCCTAAGCTTGGTTGTCAGGGGCACCATGCGGCCATTGACCTTGGCTCCTGTGGCTTTCTCGCCGACCTTGGTATGAATCTCATAGGCAAAGTCAATAGGGCCCGAGTCCTTAGGCAGAGAGCGCACTGCTCCATCCGGTGTGAAGACGTAGATTTCCTCAGCTAGATAGCTCTCCTTGACCGAGTCAACGAAATCCTTGGCATTGTTAGACTGGTCTTGCAGCTCCATCAGCTCCTTGATCCAGTTCATCCCGATGGCTGATTCTTTGCTGTCTACCTGTCCCTTGACACCTTTCTTGTAAGCCCAGTGAGCCGCAACCCCATACTCAGCGACCTCATGCATTTCCTTAGTCCGAATCTGAAACTCAATCGGACCTTTGGGTCCATAAACGGTCGTATGAATAGACTGGTAACCATTGGCCTTGCGGTTGGCAATATAATCCTTGAACCGTCCGGGCATAGGCCGCCAAAGCTCATGAATGTAGCCCAGCATGGCATAAACATCACTCTGAGTATCCAAGATACAGCGAATGGCGATTAAATCATAAATCTCATCAAAACGCTTCTTCTTGTCCTGCATCTTGCGATAGATCGAGTAGATATGCTTGGGCCGGCCATAAATCTTACCGTGCAGATTTCGCTCGCCAGCATAGGTCTCAATCTTCTGAACCACCTCTTCTACCAGTTCTTCACGCTCCCGACGCTTCTCCTTCATCATGTGGGAAATTTTGTAGAATTCCACTTCATTGAGATAACGGAAGGACAAATCTTCCAGCTCCCACTTGACACTGGAAATCCCCAGGCGATGAGCCAAGGGTGCGTAGATTTCCATTGTTTCTCGGGAAATCCGCTCCTGCTTATCCTTGCGCAGATGCTTGAGCGTCCGCATATTGTGGAGACGGTCTGCCAGTTTGACCAAAATAACCCGGATATCCTCTGACATGGCCATCAGCATCTTGCGATGGTTTTCCGCCAGCTGCTCTTCGTGGGATTTGTACTTGACCTTACCCAGTTTGGTAACTCCATCCACAATCACGCGCACATCCGTCCCAAACTCTCTTTCCAAATCATCCAGCGTCGCACGGGTATCCTCGACCACATCATGCAGAAAGCCGCAGGCAACCGTTACCGCGTCCAGCTTGAGCGTGGCCAAAATCCCTGCCACCTGAATAGGATGCACTATATAAGGCTCACCTGACCTGCGAAACTGCCCACTGTGACAGTCAATCGCATAGATCAAAGCTTTCTGTATAAAGGCCACATCCTCCGCAGCCAGATATTTTCTCGTAAGGGCCAATACCTGATCGCCCGTCAAATTCACTTCTTTTGGCATCTCGTCTCTCCAATTCCTGCCTACTATTTTATCACTTTTAACCCGATATGAAAACCTAGAAGACGGTTCATATAAAAACCCGCCTTAAACGGGCGGGTTGTGGTGAAGAAAGTGATGAACTTCTTCCTTGATAAATTGACAATAAGCGTAGACAAGGTAGCAAGTAGATGCCACACCTAAAAGGGCGACAAACAACTCAAATAAGGCAGACATAGTCATGGCGAACCTCCTCTCCTTATCAGGCAAAAAATGCAGATACGCTTCCCAGCTTAGGCAGCCTGATTTTTTTCCGTTTTATTTTCCTTTCCGACTTACCCAAGTGAGCTCATCTTTATTATACCAAAATACGAAAGCGGATACAAGGCAGTGAGACAGTTGTTCCTAACAATGATTTTATCAAAATAGATAACATGCTAAATTTGAAGCATCTAACGTAGGAATGTCACTGTTAACAATTTTTTATCTCCTTTTAATTTGACACGGTTTCTCTAAATGAATAAACATTGTCGTAGTTGACAGTTACTGAATAATAGTAATAATCGTCGTTTCGGTTTGAGCTTCCAAAACCTAAAATTGCCTGCTCTCTTTCATTTTTGTGAAAATACTGATTGATAGTTTGATTTTGAACAGAATAATCAATATCGAACGCCCCGTTGTTGCCATTATAACTTTTGGATTTCATAGATAAAGAAGATAGAAAAGACTGATTAATCGTTAACTTTTGAAATAAGAATCCATCAAAAGGCCATAATTCTTTCGCTTTCTCCTCATCAGAAAGACAAAGTTGCCGTCTATATAATCAACTCTTATTGTTTCTTCTGGCTTTTCAGTAATATCATCAGAAGCCCGTGTCTTGGTTAGCACTCCAGAAATTGTGTTATTGCTACTATCCCCTTGTAAAGTTATTTCGATAAGATAAGTCCCACGTTTGATATACACTTGCTCTACTTTAAACCCATCCGGAAATTGCTTAAACAAATCAAATAGATTTTCAGTGGGATAGACGCGACTCATTTCAGCTACCTTATTCTCAATCCAATCTCGGCTGCTCCTCTGTTCTCCACATCCTATTAATCCTATCATGACTCCCCCTAAAAGTAATATTTTGAGAAAAATCCGCTTTTTCATGATATTCTCCTTGTTTATTATTCTTAACAAAGTAACTTATTTCAGTCACAGTATAGTGTACCATAAATTTTAAAACTCTATTTTATTCTACCTCCATCCAATCATTCACTTATCCGCCGATCTCTTCATTCAGCATTTTCAAACCAATATTAGAAAGCATGAAAGCTCTAAACTGGAAATTTCTTCTTGATGAGAGCGTTTTAATATAGTATAATATAAGTCCGAAATTCATTTTAACAAAGGAGATATTATGTCCAAATCATCCCTTCAAAAAACGGTTGTGCTTTTGAGCGCAGCGGCTCTTGCGGCAGCTGTAAATGCTGTTCAGGCTGATGAAAATACTGCAGCAGTCACTGCTAATCCTGCTCCAGTAGAAAGCAGCGCAGCGGAAGCAAAACCAACGGCTGCTGCAAGTCCTACTGAAGCTACTGCGACACCAGAGAGCACGGATCCTAGCTCTGCTATTTCTCCAGAAAATGCCAGCGGAAACGCTGATGCTCTGATGGCTATGGCTCGCAATGTAGCAGCTACTGAGGATACTAAGCCAGTGGAGGGACAGACTGTCGATCTTCGTATCTTGGCAACGACCGACCTCCATACCAACTTAGTCAACTACGACTACTATCAGGACAAGCCGGTCGAGACCTTGGGACTGGCTAAAACAGCCGTGCTAATCGAGAAGGCCAAGAAAGAAAATCCGAACGTCCTCTTAGTTGACAATGGCGATACCATCCAAGGAACGCCGCTTGGAACCTACAAGGCCATTGTGAATCCTGTGGAGAAGGGCGAGCAGCACCCTATGTATGCTGCTCTACAGGCTCTGGGCTTTGAAGCTGGTACGCTAGGCAATCATGAGTTCAACTACGGCCTGGACTATCTGAACCGCGTGATTGAGACAGCTGGCTTGCCTATTGTCAATGCCAATGTGCTGGATCCAGCGACTGGTAAATTCATCTATCAGCCTTACAAAATCATCGAAAAGACCTTTACGGATACTCAGGGACGCTTGACGACCGTCAAGATTGGTGTGACTGGGATTGTACCGCCGCAGATTCTCAACTGGGATAAGGCAAACCTAGAAGGAAAAGTGGTCGTTCGCGATTCTGTTGAGGCCATTCGAGACATCATTCCTGAGATGCGCAAGGCTGGTGCAGACATCACTTTGGTGCTTTCTCATTCCGGTATTGGAGATGACAAGTATGAAAAAGGCGAGGAAAATGAAGGCTATCAAATTGCCAGTCTGCCAGGTGTGGATGCTGTTGTAACGGGCCACTCCCACGCAGAATTTCCAAGCGGAAATGGAACTGGCTTCTACGAAAAATATCCTGGTGTAGACGGTATCAACGGGAAATCAACGGCACTCCAGTAACCATGGCTGGAAAATATGGCGACCATCTGGGCGTCATTGACCTCAAGCTAAACTATACCGATGGCAAATGGAAAGTCACTGACAGCAAAGGCTCCATCCGCAAGGTGGATACTAAGTCTAATGTAGCCGATCAGCGCGTCATTGACATTGCTAAGGAATCCCATCAAGGGACTATCAACTATGTCCGCCAGCAAGTCGGCACTACGACTGCACCGATTACAAGCTACTTCTCTCTGGTCAAAGACGATCCATCTGTGCAAATCGTCAATAATGCTCAGCTTTGGTATGCTAAGCAAGAGCTAGCTGGCACGCCTGAAGCCAACCTCCCTATCCTGTCTGCGGCAGCGCCTTTCAAGGCAGGAACTCGTGGGGACGCAACGGCTTACACAGACATTCCAGCTGGTCCTATTGCCATCAAGAACGTAGCAGACCTCTATCTCTACGATAATGTCACAGCTATCCTCAAGGTCAACGGTGCCCAGCTCAAAGAATGGTTGGAAATGTCAGCTGGCCAATTCAACACCATTGACCCAAACAATAGCCAACCACAAAATCTGGTCAATACTGACTACCGGACTTATAACTTTGATGTTATCGACGGTGTTACCTATGAGTTTGACATCACCCAGCCGAACAAATACGACCGCGAAGGCAAACTGGCCAACCCAAATGCCAGTCGGGTCCGTAATCTGAAATACCAAGGCAAAGAGATTGACCCCAATCAGGAATTTATCGTCGTGACCAACAACTACCGGTCTAACGGTAACTTCCCTGGTGTTCGAGAAGCCAGCCTCAATCGTCTCCTCAATCTGGAAAACCGTCAAGCTATCATCAACTATATCTTGGCTGTCAAAAATATCAATCCAAGTGCTGATCAGAACTGGCATTTCGCTGATACCATCAAGGGACTGGACCTGCGCTTCCTGACAGCTGATAAGGCCAAGAACTTGATTGGTACTGACGGAGACATCGTCTATCTAGCGGCATCTGCCCAAGAAGGATTCGGCGAATACAAATTCGTCTACGTCGCACCGAAAACTGAACCGGTTCCTATTGAGCAACCAAGCTCTCCGACTATCGCAGTTGAAGCAGCCAATCTGCAGCATAGCAGAGTAGACTTCCCTGTCTTGACTGCTGTTGACTCTAGCACAAACAAGCAAGCATCCCACAGACAGGCAGGAACAGAAAGCCTCCCAGCAACCGGAGAAAAGACATCCTCGCTCGGACTCTTGGGACTTGTCATGACCGGACTTGCAGGAATCTTCGCCTTCAAAAAACGTGAAAGACAATAATGATTAAAAAATCAGCAGCCAAGATGGTTGCTGATTTGCTTTTTAGAGACTGTCATTGCTTAATTCCAACAAAACACTAACTGCCGTCAAGGCATAAAGCGGAGCTGTTTCAGCCCGCAGGATACGTGGACCTAGACCAGCGGAGATAGCACCTGCTTGGCCAAAGGCGTCTATTTCATCTGGCGATAGACCGCCCTCCGGTCCGAAGATAAAGAGAACTTTTGCGCCAGCTTCCAAGCCAGACAGAGCTCGGACTAGAGCTGCAGATTCTCCTTCTTTGGCCGATTCCTCATAGGCCACGATGATGCGGTCAAAGTCTGTCAAGGCTGCCAGAAAGTCTACCTTTTTATCAAAGAACCGAATCTCAGGAATCAGATTGCGCTTGCTCTGCTCTGCTGCTCCCTGAGCAATTTTCTCTAGCTTTTCACTCTTTTTAGCCAGCTTTTTACCATCCCACTTGGCCACCGACCAGTCCGCTGGAAAGGCCCAGAGAGCACAGGCTCCTAGTTCCGTTGCCTTTTGAGTGATAAATTCCAACTTATCCCCTTTGGGAAAACCCGAAGCAATGGTCACTTGAACCGGCAGCTCGGTATTGTCTGCTAGCTCCTCCACGATTTCCAAGCTCTGCTGACTGGGGTCTAACACCCGAGCCAGCCGTTTTATGCCATCATCAAAGACCAGTGTGACTTGGTCGCCCTCTTTGAGCCGCATGACCGAAAACATGTGTTTGGCCGTGTCCTTATCCGTGACCACCAGAGGAGACTGAGGGTTTTCTTTTATAAAATACTGCTGCATCTAACCACCTATCACGCCTGAAATGTCCTGCGTTTTCTTAAAGACACAGGCATTCCATTCGCCCTGAATCATATGCGTTTCCAGGAAAAATCCTGCCGTTTCTGCTGACTCGCGCACCATTTCCCACTTCTCAGAAATGATTCCACTCATAATCAGATAGCCCTCATCCTTGACCAGACGGTAGGCATCCTCTGTCAGATGGATGAGAATATCAGCCAAAATGTTGGCAACTATGACATCCGCCTCGATTTCTACGCCTCGGAGAAGATCACCCGGCGCCACATGAATGTTCTCCATACCAGGGTTGAGCTCAATATTTTCCTGCGCCACGCGCACAGCCACCTCGTCTAAATCATAGGCGTAGATGTCCTTAGCGCCCAAAGAGAGAGCTGGCAATGGAGAGGACGCCGCTGCCTGTACCCACATCCAGCACCGTTTCTCCGCCTCGCAAGACCTGCTCCAGTGCAAAGAGGCTCATCTTGGTCGTCGGGTGAGTGCCTGTACCAAAGGCCATACCAGGATCCAGCTTGATAATCTTCTCACTAGCTGTCGCCTCATACTCCGTCCAGGACGGCACAATTGTCAAGTCATGGGTGATACGAGCCGGCTCAAAGTACTTCTTCCAGTTGTCCGCCCAGTCTTCCTCAGCCAGTTCCTGCCGAGTCAGCTGAATATCTCCCGTCTCCAAGCCGAAGCCATCCAGCTCAGCCAGACGCTCATTGGCCTGGGCTGCAACAGCCTCTATATCCACAGAATCCGGATAGTAGCCGGTAATCCGAACCCGCTCGCTCTGCTCAACTTCTGGAAAAAGCTCACCATACTGGTCGACCTGCCCCAGATAATCTGCGCTGTCATCGATAGCCACGCCCTGACTGCCCAGCTCGATCAGAATATTCGAGGCTGCTTCCTCCGCCTCACGCTTCACTTCAATCGTTAATTCCTGCCAAGTGTCCATCATTAAAATACCAAGCCCGTAAAACACAGAGTCAAAATAGGAAATTTTCTGACAAGTCTTATGTCTAAGAGAACTTTATCTTTTTGCCACAGTGTTTAGGGCGGGTTCAGTTTAGAAATTTAACTGAACAATCCTTTCTTTGTTTATTTCATTGTCTTCGTCATGTAAACCATATCCATGCCCTCTTTTTCAGGCTCAGTATGGGTCTGATGATAGCCGTTTTTCTCATAAAAAGCTACCATGCCTTTGTCCTGGAAAACCGTGCACAAATCCCATTTCATAACGTTGGAAAATTTCTCCTCAATCAGACCAAGCCCCTCAGAACCATATCCTTTGTTCTGGTACTCTGGCAAAATCGCCACTGTTCCAATCCAGCCCGCTGTCTGTTCGTCATTTGTATTCAAGCGAATAAAGCCCAGAATCTTCTCGTCGTCTTTGACAAAATAATAAACTATTGGGCCGCTCAACCAGCTTCCAGCGAATCCGCTCTCGCTCCTCCAAATAGGGGTCGTATTGATCCTGATATTTCTCATAAACGGCCTTAAAACTGGCTCGCTGAATGGCAATAATGGTCTCTAAATCCTCAGCTCCCGCCCGCTCAATATGAATCATGCTCGTACCTCCAAATAATCTCTCAACCTGCTCTGCAGCTGCGGAATAACCTTGTCATCTGCTAAAAACTGGCTCACATCCATCATCTGATAAGCCTGGCCCTCATCACCAAAGACAATGCTGGCAAATTCTTCCTGAGTGATGGTTCCCACCATAAAAATAGAGGTTTTGTCAGGATTAAGCATTCCTTGATATTCCTTGGCCCAGACAATAGCTACTTCTTCAAGCTTCAAACCAAGCTCTTCAAAAATTTCTCTTTGGACGCATTCAAAAGGTGTCTCCTCGCCCTCGCGGCCACCGCCCGGCAGCTCCCACATATTGGGCCAAGGAATGGTTGAAATATCATCTCGTAAGATAGTCAGTAGCTTATCATCACGGAGCAAGGCAATCTTGCAGCCAGAAAACTCCATCTGTTTGTGCAGCAAATCTAGTCCTTCTTCATCTGTCATCAGCGCCTCCTAATACCTCGGATAAGGATAAAAGTCTGTCTCAGTCAAATCTGCTCTGCCATTTTCAAAAGCCTCAGCATTCCAAGCTATCTCAAACTCTACTGCCTCTGGATTTGCTAAAAAGTCCATGAGTGCATCAAGGCCAGACTCAGCCGTTTGGGTTAGGAAATCCACGAAATAAGTCAGAAACTCCCGCGACAACCCCTTCTTCGGCTCATAGGGCAGGGCAGCCAGATAGTTCTCTGCCTCAAAACGAGACTTGGTCGGATTATAGAAAAGCACGGCTTCCTCAAAGTAAATATCCTCAGCCGAGGCATTCCCCTCAGCATCAACCGTCTCAATCCCACCTGGATTTTGCACCTCAAGGAGAAAGGCGACCTCGACTGCGTGATTCTTCTTGTCCCAGTTTATCTCATAGTCAAAAGGAAAGCTCTTCCCCATTTCCTCGTCCAATATCTCCAAAAAACCGTACTTAGCCATGATTTCCTCTTTTCATTGTGATAAAATATTACTATCTACAATAGTAACACAAAAAGCCAAGAAAAAAACACTTGCAGAAAGGAAATCTTATGCCAGAAAACCTCGCCCTGCGCATGCGGCCGACCGACATCGATCAGATTATCGGCCAGCAACATCTGGTCGGACCTGGAAAAATCATCCGTCGTATGGTTGAAGCCAACCGCCTGTCCTCGATGATTCTCTACGGACCACCCGGCATCGGCAAGACCTCTATCGCCTCGGCTATTGCCGGCACAACCAAATATGCCTTTCGGACCTTTAACGCCACTGTAGATAGCAAGAAACGCCTGCAAGAGATCGCTGAAGAAGCGAAATTTTCCGGCGGACTGGTTCTCCTGCTGGATGAGATTCACCGCTTGGATAAGACAAAACAAGACTTCCTACTGCCGTTATTAGAAAACGGGCTGGTCATCATGATTGGAGCGACGACAGAAAATCCTTTCTTTTCTGTCACCCCTGCTATTCGAAGCCGGGTTCAGATATTTGAGCTTGAGCCCCTCAGCAACGAAGACATTCGGACAGCCATTCAGCTAGCCTTGACGGATAAGGAACGAGGATTTGATTTCCCAGTGGAGCTAGACAAAGAAGCTCTGGATTTCATTGCCATCTCTACCAACGGAGACCTGCGCTCTGCTTATAATTCACTGGATTTAGCCGTACTCTCTACCCCAGAAGATGACAAGGGCATCCGCCATATCACACTTGATGTCATGGAAAACAGCCTGCAAAAGAGCTATATCACCATGGATAAGGACGGGGACGGCCATTACGATGTCCTCTCTGCCCTACAGAAGTCCATCCGTGGCTCTGATGTCAATGCCAGCCTCCACTACGCAGCTCGCCTCGTTGAGGCAGGAGATCTCCCTAGCCTAGCTAGACGCTTGACCGTTATCGCTTACGAAGATATTGGCCTGGCAAATCCAGACGCTCAAGTCCATACCGTTACAGCTCTGGAAGCTGCCCAGCGGATTGGCTTTCCTGAAGCCCGTATCCTTATTGCCAATATTGTTATTGATCTGGCTCTATCGCCCAAGTCCAACTCAGCCTATCTGGCCATGGACAAGGCTTTAGCTGACCTAAGAAAGAATGGAAACCTCCCCATTCCCCGCCACTTACGAGACGGCCACTATGCCGGCAGCAAGGAATTGGGCAACGCACAGGACTATCTCTACCCTCACTCCTATCCTGGCAATTGGGTCAAGCAGGACTATCTGCCTGACAAGATAAAAGATGCCAATTACTTCACGCCTAATGAGAATGGCAAATACGAGCGAGCCCTTGGAATGACTAAGGATAAGATTGATGACTTAAAAAAATGATGACATCGTTTGCAAAAAATCACATTTTTCTCTTGAATTTTTCAAAATTTATGGTATCATAATTATAGAAACGCTGTGGTGTGCGACTTCACACTTAAGTGTTGACCGACTATTTTTTGTATTATTAGGGAAACAAAAGACTTCTAACAGCATGCAAGCCGTGTCACGCGGAAGCAGCTTCAGTTAGAGCGAGTTGCCCACCTGCTTAATTGCGCGGGTTCAATACAAATCGTGAAGGTCCGGCACCAATACAGCTTTTTCTATTGCCTCCTTAGCTCAGCTGGCAGAGCAGCGGACTCTTAATCCGTGGGTCGCAGGTTCGATCCCTGCAGGGGGCACTAGACTAGATTATTAAAAAGCCTATTCCAATAGGCTTTTTTCTTGTCCACTTTTACTTTGCCCGAAGCTTTTTCCTTTCTCTATTTCTGCCCACTCATCTTTAGTTTCCTGTAACAAATGAATATAAGTCTCTCGTAGCATAGTTGTATCCTTATGACCAAACCATTTGGCTAAAACTTCTAATGGCACCCCCTCCCGAACTTTTATACTCCCGTAAGTATGACGTGCTCCATAGGAGGTAATTATAGGATCAATTTCCAATTTTTTTAATATTTTTCTTCAATGCTTTATTCAAAGTTGACTCATCTGGAACTGGCCACTTCGAACCATATTGAAAAAAAGACAAAAATCCTGTTCATTTTTTTTATATTTAGAGTTTTGAGAATTTTTTCTTGTAACTCCTTTAAATCTTTTAAAACTTTAATTGCTTGACTATTAACTGGTACCTTTCTTACAGATGGATTTCTATAATTGATTCTCCGATAATGATAGTCGTTTTTGGGAGGAACGATAACATGTTTATGAGACGACCAACGACTATGTGTATAAACCTCCTGATTTTCAAAGTCAACATCAGCCCACTTTAAAGCCAAAGTCTCTCCTGGTCTTAAACCTATCGCAAATTGAAAATATAAAACATGAGGAACAACAGATTTTCTATAATCCATAAACAACAATAAATATTCCACCACTCGTTCATAATCAGCCTGACTATGCAAGAATTTTCTATCCGGATGCTTCCTCTCCCTCTTAGAATTGAGTTTAATATTCTTCAAAAAACTATCATCAATAGGAATTTTATCCGCTTTTGCAAATTCAACTGCTTTTACAATATTAGCATTCATACGCCCCAGTTCGTTCAATTCATAATGTTCGCCATAAAAATTAAGAAACTTTTGATATTTCGAACGTACCATATCCGAAACAAGGGTATCTCCAAAATATTGCTCAATTATATCTCGACGGCGCAAATAACGTTTTTTTGTCTCGATATCAATATTTTGGGGCATAATTTCAACTTCTAACCAACTATTATATAACTCAACCACTGTCAACGGGGTATCATATACTGATATTTGGCCATTTGCTAACTGCAATTCGATTTCCTTCGCTTTTTCAGAAGCTTCTTTTTTTGTCCTAAAACCACTACCATGATAAGACTTTCGGTTGCTTCCTTTACGCTCAATTTCAAAACTCCAAGTCTTACCACGTTTACGAATTCTAGCCATTTTGAATTTTCCTTCCTAAAATTCGATAGATATACTCTTGTGGAATCTCTACCTTCCGTTGATTTCTGTAAAAAGAAAAACCATCCTGCACCAACAAATCAATCGCCTGCTTTAATACCTTACGAGCCTTATAGTCACTCATCTCATTAAGCAAATCTTGCTTATTAACCGTATCTCTCATTTTAATTACCTCCTTATGTAAAAAGTAAAAACAAATCTCTTTTTTTAGACTTCCTCTAAGATACTCAATACATAAATTATTTTAGTTCCTTCAATTTCAAATCACTATCATAAATAAAATTTAGAATTAATATAGTTTATTATACCTTAACTTTGTTGTTCCCATTCGAAAAATTAATGTCCATCCACATACCAGAGCTGTTTAGCTGTATTGGTATCAATCACCCTATAGGCTACAGTCATTGCGGGTACGCCTATTACATTCATTTCTGAAATCAAGATAGAGCCATCACTCTTAACTTCCTCACAGAAAGCCACATGACCATAGGTTGGATCAGAGCCTGCCTGACCTTGTACAAAGGAGACCGCCGTATGTTTCTTGGGCGTATGACTGACACTATAGCCAGATTTCTGCGCCCACTGACCACCGTTCCCCATATAGGAATCAAACTGAATGCCAAGCTGTTTGGCTCGATTATATACATACCAAGTACACTGACCAGCTGGGTACGAGTTGCTACCCTCGTAAGCATGACCATCATACTGGCTGATATACCCCCAGCCCTCTGGGATAGCAGTTAAACTTGCTCCTGTGTTATTATCCTGATTAAAGGTCGCCTGACCGTCTTTCAGAATATCATAGATAATCTCTGCCCATTGTTCAATATCACTGACTTTGGTTTGAGAATCGCTAATAGCCACCCCCTCATAATACTGAGACCAATCACGAGCTGCCTGTTTGGGATCCATACTGGAAGCTACTTTCTCAGTTACCTGAGCATAGGAGCTGGTCAACTCTGTACTCATAAGATCTAGTTGGATGCTTTTCTCTAGCTTCTTTTCCTTAGCCTGAGCCCAGCGGTCGCCATTAATAGTAGAACTCCATCCAGACCACTGATAGAAACCAGCAACGCCTCCACTGGGATTCACCGCCTTGTAATCAAAGCCGCATTCCCGATAGGCTACCGCTAGGCTGCCACTAGCCCCCTGGAGGGTGAAGTGGTGCTGATTCATCAACCGGCTTGCAAAGTCAAGAGCGGTCTGAGCCTTTTCCTCACTCAACTGGTGACCAGTCTTTTCTGTAAATCTCTGTGCAAAACTTGCAGCAGAAATTGAAATTCCCCCAGAGGTGGCTGAATAAGTCTTAGATGAAACCGTACCGCCTCCTACCATTACTAGCAACATGAAAGAAAGAAAAAGAGCCGACAGAGTTCCCGCTCCAATCAGCCCTCGTTTAAGTGCTTTCATTTATTAATTGTTCCCCTTTCTAAACAAATCGTCAGCTGGATTCATATCTTTCAATCGCTCCTTTCGAAATTCTCTTTTCAAGCCTCTTACAGCTAAGCGATTTTTCAAGATGTTTTGGAATGAAAGTTTGGTTCCTTTTTGCTTTTCTTCCCGGAACCGTTCAAATTCTGACATTTCCTTCTGGCGTTGTTCCTTTCGTTCCAAGCGCTCCAGGCGACGGCTTTCCCGCATTTCAAATCTCTGCTGGACTGGCGTATCTGTGTCCCCAGCCAAATCATGGATTTTAGAACGTAGGCGCTCTGCTTTTGGTATCGTAAAGAAATGGCTAAGGTTGTCTTTACTGTCCTTTAGACGTTGTTTAAAGTCTTCTCTGGACTGTTGAGCTGCTTCCTTATCCAGACTCGGTCCAACCCCATAACGTAAACGGTCATAAAGACCTACAGCGCCGTTTTTACCTACTTTCAATAGTGTCCGAATAGATTTCCAGCCATGGCTAACCGAGCCGCGGGAATAGATTTTGCGGTTGCTACACCCGCTCCTCCCCGTTGCAACATTCGAGTAGGAAATAAAGGGCCATTCTTTCCAAACATATGTGGTATAGAGAAGCTCTCAAAGCCAGATTGAGCTTTCTGAGCCAGCTCTTTAGCAGACAGGGTTCCTCTGACAAAAAGATTGCCTAAGAGATAGCGCAGTTTAAAGATAATAATCCAGACTAAGCCTTGGATAATAGCCACCCAAAAGTACACCTTGGTCATTCCGCCAGATACTCCCTCAATCAAGCTATTAACAAAGAGGAAGGCCCGGATAAAGAATAGACCGAGTGAGCCCACAAGCACAAACTGAAAGAGTTTCTTCCCCGCATTGCTTAAGACCTGCTCACAGCTTGGAATCATGGCGATAAAGAGCAGGAGCACCAGGAAAACGAGAAGAAAAATCGCTAAGTAACGGAAAACAAAGGAAATCAACCCAATCACAATTAAGGCAAAACCTACCACAACCGCCTTCACTAGAGAAGCTAGAGCCGTGAAAAACTTAATCCCCATGGCATCAAAAGATAATTGTTCAATATCTTTATTCTTTTGAGCAAACTTCTCAACCTTTCCTTGTTCTCCTTTAGATTCAAATAAGTCTATTACCTTATCTTCCGGAATATTGGTAATCTCTTGATCTTTTAACTTATCGGCTTTAAAGTTCATCGCTAGGAAAGGACGATAGACCAACTGGTCGAAAATTGCTTCCTTAATCTTTGTTAGATTATCACCAGATTTTCCCTGAATGCTCTTACTTGCCTCACTATCATCCAGCTGATCAAAGCCTTGAATCGCTATCCTAGTGATGTCCTGACCCATGCCGTCTACGGCTTTGACAATCTTAGAAAGGTTATAAGTGGCTGTCACCTGACTATTCCCATAGTTCAGAGGTAAACCGTTCTGTTGATAGAGGAAGAGGGCAAAGAACCAAACCAAGATAAAGCGAAAGGCTCGAATAGGGAATTTTCTGGTCTTGAAAAATTCCATGATTCCCCACATTACAGCCACTCCATAAACCAAATAGCGGAACTCTACCATAAAGGTATTAAAGAAGTTGGCCGAAAAATTCACCACCTTATCCAACTCCCTATACGTATTGGCCGAGAAGACCTGCTCCAGTACAATAATCGTTAGGCAGTAAATAGCCTTGGTCAAGAAAAAAATCCCCTGACTGATGGCATTAACAGCCTTGGGCCAAATATCATCCGCATTGAAGAAGCCACCCTCCACATAAATATAAGAAGTCAATTTGGACATATCTCCCGGATTCTGACTTTCTCTTGCCTTTTGTAGGTAGGCCTGCACTTCCTCTCGATTCTTAGCCTCTTCCAATTTAGCAGTTGCTTGCTCATTGTAGTTATTCTGAGTTGTTTTCAACCCCTGAATCTGCTGCGTATTCTCCTCAGATTGGTGTTCCTGAACATACTGATTGATTTCCTGAGTATCTTTACCAGCTTGCTTCAGTTCTTTTGTTGTTGGGCTTTCCTTTTCCAAAACTGCATCAACTTTCTTAGCCTTCTCCTCGATGGACTGATATTCTTTATCTTTAGAAAGTTTCTTCTCGTCTTTCTTTTTCTTATCCTGTTTTTCTTTTTTATACTGTGCTTCCCTAGATTTTGCTTCTTGAAGATTAGGAGGAGTATAACCAGAACTCTCTTTTGGAGAGAGATCCTGAATTGTGTTAGCAGCTGTATTATAACCATTGGCTCCTGGTTGAGGTGCCCCAGTGTTTGCACTAGAGGCTGGGGGATTTGTATTGTAACCATTGGCTCCCGGCTGAGGAACTGTTGAATCTGCTACAACAGCAACTGGCAGCCAACTAAATAGAAATAAACTGAGCAAAATCAACCGTTTCAGAAATTTCAACATTAAGTACCTTCCTTTTGTTTTTCTTGTTTGCGAACCGTCTCAAACAGCTTACTCATTTCTGGGAAGTACAGCCCATCTACTGTGATTCGCTCCACACGGCCAGAAGTGTCTTTCATAAGACACTGGCCTTTGGTCATGTTATCAAACCAGGCCTTGCTGTCATCTGTCACTTCCACTTTCAAACGACGGAGAATCTTCTCTGCAGAACCTTCTGCATCATTATGGAAACACAGATAAGTCCCAAAAGCAGAAGCTTCTCCATCCGACCGATTAGAATCCTCCGGCAGCTGGGAGGTAAAGACGAAAAAGCAGTTTTGAGAACGGCCCATCCGCTTAATACGGTCCTGTAGGCCACGACCAGAAGCTGTAACACTAAGGACCCAAGCCTCATCCTGGCCGATAACAGTTTTTGTGCCATAGTCCTGCTCACCGAATTTCAAACAGTAGTCACCCAAAGCATACATCACTGCCATAGCTTTCCTATTTTGAAGGGTCAGTTCTGCGTGTTCATCCGCTGGCAAATCCAGATAGGCAATTTCAAGAATGGTATTGCGAGCAGTCAAATCAACAGCAGGATTGGTACCATCTGAAAAGACTAGACTCAAAACAGAAGCTGTCACTTTTTCTAATAAGTTTTCAGCTGTCTCCCGGACCTTATCAAATTCTGACTTCATCAGTTCCTGAATAACAGATAGAGTTCCGACTTTTTCTCCATTGGCTCGTTTGGTCGCATAAATCCGAATCATCTTGGATAGTTCCGTTTCAAACTTATCCTTGCCGTCCAGGGGCATAAATTCATTAATCATGGAGAGAATTAAATCTTTTGCTTGCTCACCACTCAAAAAGACCAGCGGATCCAACACACCATGATTTTCAGACTTTGTATAGTCCAAAGTAACAAAATGGATACTACGGATATAATCCTGTAATTCTGAACAACTATCCTTTTCTTCCAGTTCACGGAGAAGTTTATTGTACCAATATCGCTTCTCCATTTTGGGATCGATGTAAAGCGTCTGGCAGTTCAAGAGACTTGCATAGAAAAAGATTTTAGAAATCGCAAAAGTTTTACCAATCCCTGTATCACCAGTTACAGAAATATGAGGATTGTCTGTATTCTTTCCTTCCACCTTTTCATTAGCTTGTAGAATATCGACCAAAACTGGTTTATCACAGGCTGCCAAAGCTTTCTCAAATCTTGAATTCCAGCTTAAAATCTGGTTATCAATCATCCCAAAATAGAAACCAACTTCCTGACCGACCTTTTGACTGACAAAAAAGAGGTCTTCTGCAAAAGCAGCCACCTCTGATGTTTGGATAAAGTTTTTATCTTCCAGTTCTAATGTTTCACCAAAACGATTTTTAGCAAACAGATAGAGCTGATAGGGAGTAGCACGTGAAAGGCTGACTTTATCCCCTTTCATCTTCTCCATCAGGAGATTAATTTTTTGTTTAAGTACTTGCGGATCAGCATCTGATACAACCATGGTCTGCAAATAGTTGAGGATAGGAGTTCCTTCATCTATTTTCTGTTCAATATCTTCCACAAGATATTTACTTTGGGCCACAGACTTTTTTTGGACGCTGTCTGCTTCTAGGGATTCTGTCTGAGCCCCTTTGAGTTTCAACCGGGTATTCCTAGCCTTGGTTCGAACATTATTAAAAGGCAGGCCTTTGACTCTGGCAAACTTTGACTTAGTCCAGACCTCCACCGGAAAGCCTAAAGACTGTACCCGTTCAATCAAATGCAGATAGCTTGCATTTTCTGGCTTATAGGCTACCGGAAGAAACGCCACATACTGCGAACCTTCTTCATTGAGTAGTTCCAAGGCATTGATTTTTTCAAAATCAATCGTCTTATCCCCCAAATTGTCCATCCAGTTCTCAACCAGATTGATTTCATATTCCTGATCCACATTCAAAGAATGCAGGTAGGAATAACGATTGACAAAAATTGTCTCTCTGGTCGTCAGTCGGCGACAATCTAACAGAGACAGGTCTTCCTCCAGTTTTTCTCGCTGGCGCTCATACTTCTTTTCCCACCCCTCCAGGACATCTTTTTGAAATCCAAATCCCTCTGCTAATTTTTCAGCTGTATGATTAATGGAATCCTGGATTACCTCTTTCAAGTCCACAGAGATATTGAAAGATTTTAGAGGCAGGGAAATGAAATAGTGATAATCGCATAGTTCCCGATTCATCAAGTAATTATAGGACTTTTCAAGGACTGAGAAAGCCATCTCCTCTGTGTCCTCCGCAAACCTTTCAGACAGTTCCCGAAATTTTCCAAGCAGGTCCTTTGGAAACGGTAGCATAGCAATATCAAAATCACCGTAGGGCTTTATATCACCTAACCAGCTTTCTACAGTCGCTTTAAATTTCTCTTTTTTCGTAAAAGCAACCGGATTCATCACCTCCGGCTCTACTTCATAAAGCGCAAAAACCGAGCCATCTTTTTTCAAAATCAGGTTGTCTACAATGTCCACAATTTGATTATCTAATTTCACTTTTTTTCTTCCCCTCTTTCCTTAAAATACATGATGGCTTGTAGTAAAGCAAACCATCATTAATCACTTGTTTTTTTCGTTTCCTACCGTAACTCCAGTAAAAGCAAATATAATCCTTTAAAAATCGATAAACTCCCTGCTGCTCAATCGTAAAATCAGCCATCAGAATTCCTAGCAACCACAGGGGCATTACCCCAACTCCTAGCCAAAAAAGTAAAGGAATGGGAATAATCTTCATGACAATTTCTGTTATCAACCAATAGTAAAGCAAAAATAAAAAAGCAGTCCAGCCAAAGGTAGCCAATTTAACGGCATTAGGAAGAGAATATTTATCAGAAATTTTCTGAATCCAGGTCGGCTGCATAAAAGCAGATCTGTAGTGATAAACTCGTTTATCTTTCTTTTCCTCGGCCATACTCTAACCTCCCGGTGTCCACAGATTGAACACGAATTGGAAGAATTGGCTAACTTTCGTTAATACTAATTCCGAGTTTAAGCAACAGAAAGAAATAGCCAATCCAGTTACGATAACTCCAAGGATTTTCCCCGCTGAACGTGAAGTAAAAAAGATAACAATTGCAACCCCCACGGCAATCCCTATAGCAAGCCACGCTCCATACTCTGTCAACATATATTGAATTGGTGTTTTCATGTAGTTATACTCCTTATTTAATTTGTTTTCGATACTTTTCAGCAATCCCATGCTCTATGCTCTGAACGCGATAAGAATCCGTTTCTTTATCTGCTTTCAAAGACACAACAAAGTTTTCCTGATGTGCCAATTCAAAGGCGTCCGTCATTGTCACTTGCACAACAGCAACCAGTTTTGTTTCATCCTTATCATCTTGGATAAAATATACATAATCCATGCTTTTCAGCAGATAGCCTTGAACTGGCTGAATTTCCTTAGAGAAAGGAGACATCTGGGTTTTATCCCCACTAGTATAAGCTTTGAAAAAGGCCTCCACATATTGTTTAGCTTTCTCAAATTCTTTCTTGTCATCCTGCTGATCTTTCAGCCGCAAACCCGATTTCACACCTCTTGCCACATAAGAAGACTCATTGGTAAAATATGGTAAATCGGACACATAAAAGCGACCATCTTTCACACCATAGGGAATAGAAATCAAGCCAACGTTTTTTTGCCATTCTTCCCCGACCTTAACCTCATACTCTACCCGGTAAGTAGCAAGATTTTCCGTGACCTCAAACAAAGTTGCATTTGTTAGACGACTGTCTGCATTAGCCATTTCACTAGACTTCTCATCCAGTCCTGCAGCATAAAACTTCGTCAAAGCAAGCCGATTTTCCGCATTATTCTCTGAAAAGTAGAGATTCAAAAAATCAGTCATAAATAGACTGATTTGGTTAGAATAGATTCTGGGATTTTTTTCTTGAACTTGCTGGATAATTGGCTTTGTTCCCATGGTCCGAATAGCATTGGAAACAATCGTTAAAACAGACAATCCCACAATTCCCACTACAAATCCCATCAGAATTCGATTAGCGGCCTTTTGGCTAATTTTTCGCGGTTTTACTTCCACATTTGTTTTTCTTGGCTTTGGAAACTTCACTTGTCGTGCTCTCTGTCTTAAGTCAGAAAGCCATTGTTTTACATCCAATATTTTTCTCCTTTACATTGTTTATTCTGCTATACTTCAGATAGGCGAGAAACGAATTCATTATAAGCCTGAACATCTCCCCGTATAGCATCTGCCTGCTCTTGAGTGAGATAACCGAATTGAACCCATTTCTGCAATTCTCGAAAAAGTCCAATACAAGGCCTCTCCAAACGATAAATCATCTTCAATCAATTCATCTCTCAGCCAAACACTGTACGGATTTTTCTTCTTTTTATCCGGTCATGTTGAATGGTATAAATGTTCATATTTCAAACCTCCACATAGAAACCTCTGGGAGTGTTCAGCACAACCCCCTCACTGATATAGGTTTGGATAGCAGCCGTCCAGTTGTTGGCTTGGTAAAAGAACATGACTACCCTATCCATTTCAACCTCTTTTAACAGATGCTGCATAAGCTCAACTTCGTCTTTGCTCACAAATTCAAAGTTATGAGCCATCACAAAGATAAAGGACTTATGAGCTTTGAATAAATACTGGACTAAGTAGTCATCTCCTTCATACCGATTCGCAATCTTCTGTTTTAGAATATAAGCTTCCTGAAGAGACATAACTATATCCACTTCCCAATCAGAGAAACCCGAAACAAAAACATTTTCCTCCCGAATCCCTTTTTCTTCCATCCTCTGACGAACCCCCTCAATACTAAACTTCATCAGGTCTAACTGACAAAGTTCAGAGCTGGATCCGTCTGCTCGAACTCTTATCGTCGCAATCATGAGTGCTCTGTCATCCTCCTTTCATAGTCTAAGATCCCCTCCCAAGTCAGCCATTCTGGCTTACTATCTTCTGGGAACTTTCTCCAAATGCGTTTCATCTCTGTAATTTGGCCAGCAACATTACCAGCCCAGAGATGCCCCTCATAGCGATTGCCATAGCCTAGAAAATAATTACAGTCCTGCTGCAAGCGGCTTAACATCATATAATCAAAATGATAAGGATTTTGACGATTTTCGTAGTCTTTAAGATACTCCCGCAACTCTTCAACCGTCAGATAACCGTCTACCCCAAAACCGAAAGTATCATCTTCACCATCTACATAGAGCTCTCCTTCAAAGTTTTCATCTACTCCAATTTTGCTTAATTGACGGATCGAAAAAGGCAAAGAAAATTTAGCCTTTTGACCGGTCCGGGTATTGGTAATCATTGCATGTTGTGTCATTTTGGTCTCCTTCAAAACAAAAAAAGAGAGGCATTTGCCTCTCCCTTATTCCACCTGCGACAGTTTCCCACCAATAGCGGTCATGGCTTTGTGAGCTTGGGTCACAATACCATTTTGATGGTAGTAGTCCCTGGTATACTTTTCCAAAACTTCAACCATATAGCCCGGCAAGGTTAAATCGTCTTTCTTCTTGATTAAACTATTTAACTGCCCCATCACTGGCCAGACTTCATCATATTTATGATTGACCAGCAATGTCCCTGCCTCTTTCACAAGAGCCAAGACTTTCTTATCTGATTCGTTTCGTGTTTGTGCCATCTGTTTTCCCTCATTTCTTTTAAGTTCTCTGGTATTCACTGATGCAGAAGGCAGGAGGAGGACGGGATTTTCTTTGTTCTGCCTGCTTACAGAATAAGCTCTTAGATTTTTCTTGTAGCAGCTTATCTGGAAAGGTCAGGCCTACCCATTCCACCATACCAGGCGGTTCCCAAAATCTATAAAACATGGCCTACCTCCTTGTCTTAGTTTCCAATAAAAACTTCTCTTTGTGGTATTTAGCCGCAAAGAACAAAATATCTTGAATCTGCTGGTCTTTTTCCAGACGCAACAAATTTTCTTCCAACCAGTGGCGCTTATTCTTTACTAAGTTTCTTAATTCTTCCTCATACTGCCGAATCAGCGAGCCAAGCATTTCCTTATCAGAAGGGCGCTTGTACTTTCTCAGGTCCTGAACAAGGCACTGGATGTCCATTTGATAATCTCGGTAGGTCGGATGATGGCGCACTTCTGGATAGTAGAAGGAATGAGCTGGAATTACGTAAACTAGATTTTTTATGACAAGAGTCAAATCTTCTTTCTTCTGCAACTGGCTTTTCAATAATAGACTAAGATTGGCCATCTCCCCTCCTTTGCTTACAAGTTTCTACTAAAGCTGTGATTCCCTCCGGCATCCGGTCCCAATCAATCGAACAGTCCCGCAGAAAACGAGGTTGGGTCTCGGACGGGATAACGGGAATCTGCAATAAGCGGTAAAACCCCCGATATGTAGGAAAATACTGACTGGCAAAAACTAAATCTACTTTTCCCTCCACTTGAACAAATAAGCGTTCACGGTCTACAACTGCCATCGAATCTGAGGTAATTCTTTCAATCTTTTTCAACCTGCTGCCTCCTTGCTTTCTTTTTGGAGCCATTCCAGTTCTTTCAACCGTTTTTCTGGAATCTCCGCATATTCTTCTATCTCTGCTAGTCGACCCGAACCCGTAACAGCCTCCACTTCCTCCAGAAACTTTCTAGTCCCCGCTACGACTCGCTCATACCAGCGGTATTGTTTTTCTGCTATAGCCACCTCTTGAGGAGCTGTCACAAACTGACAGGCTTTCAAGCTCCCCATGAGCTTGTACCAGTCTGGATCCAGAATCAGGCGCTTGCCTTTTTTGGCATAGACATGGAGCTTGTCATTGATAACGCCGACCGCCTTTGGCCATATCCTCCCGCTGATAGTACCACTCCAGGAGGAAATCATGAGATTTATCACCGAACATGCGGACCTCATAGCGGTTTTTATAGCCGTACAGCTCCCGAATGGTTTCCAGCGAAACCTTGGACTGGTGAGCCTGTTCAAAGTCCTTTTCATAGAAGTTCAACAGAACAGATGACTGCCTAGAGCCAAAATAAACTGAGCAGCCGTCTGCCTGGTTCTGCGTTTCCCCATCAATGAACTTGAAAGAGCGCATTTTAGACTGAATCAAGCCCTGCTCTTTCTTTACCTTGAGCTTGTATAAGTCATAGTTCCCGTCCTTGTTATAGGTTTCATCCAGTGAAACATCCAGGCGAGTGATTTTAAGAAAATCGGCCGCCTCTTCCTGAGACTGGGTTTTCCTCTTGGCATAAGCCAGAGCTGCCTCTACAACCTCCTGCCAGGTTCGGCCCCCTTGCTCATTTTTCAAGTACCACTCGAACTCCCGACAGCCTCGCCCGGTCATCTCAACCAACGTCCCCATGTTCTCGTCTTTCTCCGAGTGATAGACATTGATAAAATTGAAATTTTCAAGCATACTATAGCCGTAGCGACCAAAGTCATACTGGATAAAGGGCTTCTTTTTCAGTCCAAAGACTTTATCTATCACTCCTAACCAATCCAAAGTACGAAAGCGGAAGCGGATATAGTCAATCCGGCCAGTCAAGCGGACACTAGATGTTGAGTTCAGCGACAGCAGTTCCTGCAGGGGCAGACCGACCTTTTTAAAAGATACCGTGTCCTTTCCCAAGTAGCGGTTATAAGTCGCTGGTGAAATGGTTAAGAGCCGACTAAACTCTTTCTTGGAAAAACCCAAGTAGAGGCGTAGCCTCTCCATGTCCTTTGTTTCAATCCCTTTCATACAGCATAGATTCACCTTCCTTTTTTTTAATTTGTCAGTCTTTCGACTTTTAAAAAAATTGCTGAAAGTCTTTCTTTCAGCAATTTTTAAAATCGCCTTGAAAGCTAGAGTCTCAAGGCATTCATGATTTTGTGATTCACCGTAACCCCCTTATTAACATACAGGGGGTTACATGAAAGCAGCCCGCCTCACGGCCGGCCGCTTTCAGCTAGGCAGAAGCGCCCAGCGCCTCACCGCTTAAGCTAGCGCTGTTCGCTTGTCCGCTCTAGCCAAATTGTTCCTGAACAATCTGTTTATAAGACTTGTCCGAGCGTTCCCTCTCTTCAAAGACCTGACGAAAGGCCGCCAAGTCTTTTTGTTTGATAACTGGACTGCCGGTCTCTCCAGTTTCAAAGGGATAGAATCCATCTTTTAAGAGGTCAAAGACCGTTCGGATATTTCGGTCTGTCAGGTTGGAGAATTCTTCCTGCAGAGCCTGTAAAGCCTCTTTACGAGTTAAAACCTGATTCTCTGATACAGGTGAAGCAGGCTGATGTTGGCTGCCTGCCTCCAGAGGATCAAAAGGATTTTCAATCCGTTCATATTTCTCAAAGAGATCATAAAAATTGAAATCTTTGTCAATCAAGGGAGCATAGAATTCTTGAGCCTGGTCGCCAAAATTGGCACAGTAGCCTCGGCCATAGACACGCTTTCCTGCTAAATAGGATACATTACGAAAGTTCTTATTCTTGTTTTCTTCCCCAAACATAGCCGCATAAGCATATTCATCTAGGCGGCCCATTGTGACATGGAACATCATATTAGAGCGGATTTTCAGCGGTAAGTCGTCATGACCAGGACGTTGGAAAGCTTTAATGATATAACAGCCTGCCTGACGGCCCTTTAATGTCACATTATCATCCGCCTTTCGATACCGTTCCCACAAACCATAAGAAGCATTCCCATCAAGAGAAGACATGAAGGAATTCACTTCATCATGAATCAGAAAAACGGGTTTTAGGTCATATTTTTCAAAATTCCCCAACTCTTTCTCGCCTCGCTCTTCCATGAGTTGATTCATGTGAGCATAACGAGCCTCCATTATTTGTTCGAACCGCTCATACATGGCGACAATGTCTTCTTTGGTATAAAAGACTCGATCTTTAAAGACCTCTAGTCGGGCTAAGGGAACAAAATCAGCATGTTTTGGATCACATAGATAAGCCGCACCTTCCTTTCCCGCTCCGACCAACAGAGAACGCAAAAAGACTGTCTTCCCGCCGCCAATTCCCCCAGCAAGAAGCAAATTAGGATTTTCAACATAGTTCCAGTACACAGACTTAGACAGTTTCAGTCCTTTGCCTTTAACGACTTTTACATCCCTCGCATGGATTCGGTTCAGATAAGCAGAATAGGCCAATTTATAAACGATAAATTTTTCTTCGTAGTTATCTTCAATATAATCCATGAAAAAAGTGGTTTCAAAGTCCCCACCTAGTTTCAAAAACTGGTCTTGAAACTTAGAACCGGACAATTCCAGCATGACCTCCAGCTCATAGCGGCCTTGCTTGAGGTAAACTCTGGGAAACTTGATGGTTCTTTTCTTGCCCGCTTCTTTCTTCTTTTTCTCGTAGTAGTAGCCTCGCTCATAAAGATAACGAGCTAGGATACTCATGCGAAATAGTTTTTTCCAGAAAAGCAACCGCTCCTCCAGGAAGCGATTGAGAAAGGCCGCCAAGAAAAAGTTCAGCAACCATCCGGCTCCCACCATTAACAGTAAAGCTTGATTCAGAGCTTGAACTTCTTCTCTGCGAATGTAGAGCAGGAAGCCCAAGGCCAGCCATACAGGAAGCAGCAGGAGGCCATACAAGAGTAAGGGGATTTTCATCATCCAAGGCCGAATCCGCACCCCCTTATAGCGGAAAATGGAGTGTAAAACAGACATTTCCTCTCCTTCCTAGTCCAATTAAAAAAGACCGAATCTGGTTGATTCAGTCTTACCCTTTATTTTCCGGTGCTTTGTCTGGTTTTGGAGAAGCTGCCTTCTTAAAGCCATCAACCCGCAAGGCGAAACCATACGAGCGGACTTCATAAGGATCTGTATTTCGCTGGTTGACTGTCCGGTTAAAGTTATAGATAAAGGGACTGGCTTTGCCAATCACCTCAATCTCAGACATGAAAGGAACTTCTTCGGGTTGGTAGCCATCCGGCAATTTCAGGCCAATAACATCATTGAGCTTATCTGAGAAGACCTCAATGTGGGTAGCATGAGCCTCTCGCTCCCCGTCTTCGGAAATATCAAATGCTTCCCGGAAACCAACAAAGGTCAGCTTGCCAAGGTTCGCCAGATTGTAAGGATCGGTACTGGTATTAAATTTTTCTACTACAAAAGTCATAGTTGCCTCCTTATTTCGCCAATTTCATTTTCTTTGCTTCAAAGACGATTTCATCTTTAGACTTCCCACGAGAACGGACGGACCCAACGGTCATCACAAGACCAGTCAGGCTCTCAATTTTCTGCATTCCCTTATCTTTTGGAATATCAGAGTTTTCCAGGCCATAAACCCGAATCCGGACACCATTTTGCACATCTCCGCTGACTTCAAAGTCACGGTATGCGTCATTGTAAGTAGTCGCTGGTCGTTCCGTAAAGTTTGGTAGGACAAAGAGTCCTGTCTTTCCAATCACTTCTTGCCCCACAGGGAGCACTTGCAAATCTGCCATGTGTATTCCTCATTTCTTTTATTTGTTCTACTTGCTTTTACTTAGAAAGCAGCCGCAGGAGCACGAGCCATTATCATCTATCCACCTCATTCCTAGATTCCCAAATATTCCTTTTTCAACTGACGCTTATAGCTGTTTCGACAGTCCATCAGCTGCTTAGAAAAAGCGTCATGGCTATCGTGACGGTGAAAAATTGCATCCATCTCTCCCATGCTCTCCTGATAGCACTGCTCACAGTGCGCTGGATCCCCCTTGTACATCCGCAGGGAAAATCTAAACCTTTCCAATATTCCTTCAAATCGATTTTCAAAATAACGCATTTCAAACTCCTCTCTGCAGCTTTCGATACTGTTTTTCAATCTGTCTCTTGTATGGCAGCATAAGAGACTGTGTCACGATTTTATCTCTTTCTATGGATTGTTTGCTTAATCGTTCTAAAGCCTCTATGCTGCTTTTACAGAGTCGTTTTAACATCAGCCTATTATTCTTATAAATTTAAAAGAAAATAAAAAGTTATCGTAGATTCTACGATAACCCGATTGATAATAGACAATAACAACTTCACTATGATTCATTCCTGATCATCCAGTTTCCTTTCTCTTTACTCAAAACAAATCAGATAGTCTGGCATCGCTGCATGAACTTTATTCAAGCCTGCTTCCAGCTGCCAGAGCTCATCATAAATTTTTCGTGCGTCAGCTGTCTTGAAGGTCCGACTTACTCCGAAGAAGGAATCTTGTAGTCTATGCACATACCCGTCTTCTGTTTTTTTGTCACACTTCCTGAAAAACTCAGTGTTTGCATAGTTGTCATAAAGTTTTAGGACTTGATCAACCCCATCTACAACCAAAGCTACAAAAGTCTCATTTTTTATTTCTTCAAATAAATCCATTTCATCCTCCTTTATTTAACTAACTTCAAAACTTGACTGAAAAATTTCTAATATAATCTGGATTCGACAAAAAACCACTAACCAAACAATACAAAAGCATATAAATCATCTCACCCCCTCTATCCTCTCACCGCCTTTCCAAGCAAAAAGTATTATCAAAAAGAAAGACAAAGACAGAAAGAGAAGCTGTTAAAATAAATAGACTCACAATAAACAGCAATATTTTCTTAACCATCTCCATCACCTCATTTCTATAAAATAAAAAACCAGCTCTTGGCTGGCTGTATCATCTGCTTAAAAGAGAAGAAAAATAGTAGAGTCTCTAAGATAATCTTTTATTGAAATTCTTCAGATGAATAATATTATCAAATCTATCTTCATCACTAACAGTCTTTTTATATTTATCAAAGAACTGTGGTTGAATAGTCAATAAATGAGACAAGAAACGTTCGTTAACTTTTTAAAAGCGTTAAACATACTATCTACTGTTAGAAGTTTGGACAAAATAGTATTTAGCATACTCCTTACTTTAGATGGTCTTCTCACTATTATCTCATCATCAAGTCTTTCAAAAGTTTTATAATTATTTTTTCTAATCAATCTATAAAAATAACCATGTTGAGATGGACTAACCAAGCCTAATTTAAATGCTCGGTACTCAAGCGCTTGTATAGAAACAGAGTATTTCCGTTTTAAATCAATATAATTATCTGGATTACTTACCCGTTTTCCAACAAGGCTCGTCATATCTTTACAAAATTCTTCTTTGGGAAGTAAGAAACAAGAGGCAAAATTATTAGCTTCTGATTCTTTTTCTAAAAATTCATCTTTAGACAACGTGCTAAAATCAATATTTCTATGTAGTAGAAGATGTCCTAATTCATGAGCTAAGTCAAAATTTCTCCTCACAGCTGTTTTTCCAATCCCTAAAATAATAAACGGTTTATTAGTATTAGACCATATACTATAGGCGTCTTCATTGTTTTGCCATATTTCTTTCAAAAAAATATAAATACCTGATTTTTTTCTAACTGATAGAGAAGATCGCTGTTATCATTAGAGACTTCTAAAAAAATCTTTTTGCAAATAATGCAATTTCTTCTAAACTAACAGTGTCTTGGTCTTTTTGAGAAATAATATCTACTAAATCTATAATTTTTTTGATTAGGAATAGTAACCATACTTTCTAAATAGATAACAAGTCTATCTAATGTGTTTAAATAAGCTTCCTGTATGTCTGTGGCTTTTCTTGTGTTTTCTGCTTCATTTCTAAAAGCTACTGATGTCATGTCAAAATTTGAAATAGAATTCATCTGAAAAAAATAGTCTGAACGAACCCCAAACAAATTAGTCATTTTTTGTTTAACAGATGCTTTAGGGGAAGTTTCATTTTTTTCAAATTGCCAAACAGCTTGCTCAGTTATATCTAGTTTAGTCGCCAACTCCTTCCTTGTCATGCCATACAAAAGGCGTAATTGTTTTAATATATCACCATTAAACATGAGTGAAAACCCCTTTACATTTTAAGTTATTTATTTGATTTCTTTTACTTCAGCTATCCTTTCATCAAAGATTGAAATATCATCATCACTCTCTTGAGGAGAATAGGTAATATTAGTATATTGTGAATTATCATTGCTGTCAAATTGACTTGACTGAATATAATCTGTTAAATCTTGTGCCAGTCTTAAATTATTTGTAATTGGATTAGGAAAAAAATTAACTGAATATTTGTAAGCTTTTTCATTAGAAACTTTGTATGAAAGAACAAAGAAATAAGCAATGTCTTTATAAATATCTCCTTCATCATCAATTAAAGAAATAAGCGACTCCCTCTCATCCTCAAAAAGAGAAATCGGTTGTTCAAACAAACCTTCTAGCGGCTCCTTACTTTGACGAATTACTCTCTTATTAATTTCCAAATAAGCCTCAATATATTCCTTTTCTTCTTGTTCTGTAGTTTCTGTAACATTAGATTTAGAAAAGCCTCTTTTTAAAGCGTCTTCAGATTTGACAATAAATAAGAATTTCCCAAAAGTTGTCTCACAAATATATTCACCATACTCCCATGTGCGCCCAGCTTTTTTGATGTTAGAATCCTGTATAAAGCTAAATTTATTTTCTTCAAACGCTTTGAAGAGAGAGCTATCAATTATATTCACCCGACCATTTTTCGCAGCAGAGTTAATCCTATACCGATCTTTTTCTGCTTTCATTTTTTGGGAGAAATCATCATTTCCTTTTAAAACAGAATCTACAATTAGTTGACAATGTTCAGCACGCAACACTTCTAATTGACTCATTTATTCACCTCGAAATATAATTTCCTTTATTATATCATATTTTAAAACAAAGTTACAAATATAGCCAATAAAATTAAAGTGTTTTGGCTCGAATAAGTTAATCTTTTAATTTTCTGCTCTCCTAAACAGATGACTAATCTGATTAGTACGCGCTCTTATCCTCGCGCATTATTTCACTAGGAGTCCCTAGCTACCGCCCAATCCACCTGCCGACGAAAAACAAAAGTCCCTCGCTTTCCATATATCTCTCTATGTAGACAAGCTTCATCTCCGACGCCACCAGCGCCAGCAGTTCCTTGTGATTCATCCAAGCCAGCTCACAAGGCTAAAAGCTGATGCGTGTGTGCTAGATTTGTCATAACCTAGAACAGCTCCAATCCCCCACTTTTAACCTCTCTAGCAAACTTGACAAATTGTTAAGTTTACTATATACTAAAGTTGCTACGCTTTAGTGTGTCTGATTGTCTGAAAGGATTGTCTGACGCACTTTTATTTAATTTTCAAAGAACAATCTTCAATCTAGACTGTCAATCTTACTGCTCAATTTTTATCTATCTAAAGCATAACATTGAGAAAGATCGGACTAGATTTAAACAACATTTTGTTGTTAAAAAAATATAATACAACGTTTTTGTTGTTTTTTTGTCAATGTTTTTTTGAAAAAAATTTAAAAAAATTTTTTTAAAAAGAGGTTATCTCATGTTCCCAGAACGCTTAAAAAAACTAAGAAAAAGCTGCTGGAATGTCTCAAAAAAATCTTGCTTTAAAACTTAATACTAGTCAACAAAAATATAAACTATTGGGAAAATGGCTAGCGAAACCCAAAAAAAGAAAAAAACTAATAGAAACAGCAGATTTTTTTGATGTCTCTGTAGACTATCTCTTGGGTAATACTGATGAAAAAGAAACCTGTTTTGGAAACAGCACAAATACTTTTTAGAAAAAAACAGTAGATGATTTTAACTTAACAAAAGAGCAGCAAGAGCAATTTAAAATTGATATTGACAATTTTATTGAAATGAGAAGAAAAAGCTTTTTGAAGAAGAGCAAGACTAAATGAATCCTATTTTACCAAAAAAATCACTGCTATAGCTCGTACTGAAATTTACCAGTTTATTAAACTTCACGATATTTCCCTAATAAACTATTCTTTTTGAAAGTTATTTCCAAGCAAAAAGAACAGTATCACATCAAGGTTTTCGAACATCATTTTGAAAATGATTTAATATCAGGCATCACCATGATTGATCCTCTTGGAATTTCTATATCTTACGAAAAAGATTGTATTCAAGAAAGACAGAATTTCACCAAATGTCATGAATTAGGGCACTTACTTTTAAATCACAAAGGCAGCCTCTTTACAGAAAGTCTAAAAAAATAAAACCGCCCAAGAATTAGAAGCAGATTATTTTTGCTTCTATTATTTTAATGCCAGATATAGTTCTTTTAACTAAAATTTTCTATCAACAAAAAACTTATCAAGGAGTTATGCAAGATTTAGCAGTTTCTAATAAAGCTTTAGAAGTTCGACTAACTCAACTATTTCAACACTATACAGATATGAGCTACCCCAAAGCACAAGGAATTGTGACCAGCTTTAGAGCAGGTACATCTGCTGGAAGAAAATTAATTTCTTACTTGGAGATTATTAAAGACAATATCATCAGCAACTATGAAACGATTAAAATTAAAGCTAGTGATAAACTAAAACTACTGCTAGAGAATAATAATTTTATTACTCATATTGAATTTCCAGAACTTCAAAATCAATCATTTTGCCAAAAAATAAAAAGCGCCCTTCCACATATCAAAACCTGGTCTAAGTACGATAAAGGACTTACACTATGGTATGCCTGGAACAGCAAGCAGCTAACCGACACAGAAGTCAACAGAAAAGTCAAATTCGCCTTCTATGATCTACAAAATAAAAAAGACTGAGTGATTCAGTCCATTTCTTTATATCTACCTAATTATTTTCATAATCCCATTCAGTCATCTTCTTTGCCTTTCTATAGGTTTCAGAATTTTTCTCTACATAATCATCATTATCAAAAGTAAGTACACCATCTCTTAAGATATATGGAAATTCGTGCACGCTCGTCTGCCGAACTACAATCACCTGTTTTTTGGTATCCACATGCCACATAACCCCCTCATTTTTATCACCATTTTTCACCCAAAAGGCATCCTTAAATAGAGCTGTTTCTCCATCAATTTTCAGAATGTTATCTTCGATAACTGTATTGTTCTGTCTATGATAAACATAATAGGTACCATCTAGGTTATTCCCTGAACTTTTAGAACCACCGTTAGAATTGATACCCACTAAGTATACTACAAGAGATAAAGCAGCAATCGATCCAATAAGAATCCATGCGAACTTTTTATTAATAACTTTGTCTTCTTTTTCTTCCATTATTCCGCCTCCATATATTCTATAAATATTATACCATACACTCTATACAAACTAAATACCCTTGACTTTTATAGAATGTATAGTATAATAAGACTACTAGGAATTGTGCTCACTGCACACCCAAACACCCCAACTACTGCAAACAGTTGGGGTATTTTTTTATGTTCCTTGCGGTTTAAACAGGGTTAGTTAGGCTAGTCATCTCGATTGTCCTTGCTATCTAGCCATTTGCAAATGAATACGCGATTACGTTTGCTGCGATAGCAAGTAAGAGCTATAGGAATTGACTCACTGATACCACCCCCTTTCGCTTCTCAACGAAAGTTAAGAGATGATACCGTCATTATATCATAAAATAGACAAAATAAAAATGTACGAATAAAAAAACTCATACGCTTTATTTTTACCTTACTCCATCTCCTATCTCTAATCATTTCTTTCCAAAATTTCTTCTATCATATTTAATCGAGAACGCATCCGCCAAATCTGTAATTTCAGTTCTTTATTAGATTTATCCCATCTAAAATGTTGAACAACCTCTTGAATGCTCCAGAGTATATCTTCTTTTTGTAAAATTATGTTGAAACTTATTCATAAATCAATTGTAGCATATTTTACTAACAATAAATATTTCACCCTCAAATGCACTTTTTTTCACCCTCAAATGACCATAATTACTTTCTGCTTTAAACTATAGACAATTAATTCTTTTTTTATATAATAAAAGTTAATCAAACGTCATATGATTACTGAGTGTAGACATTATATCAAGACATATTTTTTTCGTGTTCAAAAAAATAAAGAAATGATTTCCTTGGAATTCCATATTTCCTAGATAATCATTAGTATGTATCTGCCAATCTTTCACATAAGTAGTCGGACTAACAAAATCTTGTTCACCGCTATATGTCTTAATTGGGCATGAAATTTTTTTAGTTGGAAAAATAAGAATTACTCATTAATTTATAATCAGATTTAATAATAGGTAAAAAATTTTTATAATTTCCGGATACGGAAGTAATTCCTCTGGAACACCTCCCATCTTGATTAATATTTCAACTATTTCACTGTCACTTTTTTTCCTAACAAATAATTGTTATTACTTAAATGTAATTTTGGAAAAACAACCCGAAAAACAAAAAAATCCGGAGAAATAGAGTACTTTTCGTAAAGATATACTCCCGAACAAAATGCAAGTAGTCCTCCCATGCTGTGTCCCCAAAAAAATAAACTTGGAATCTCTATAAGATAAATATATCTTGTTAGAAATCTCCTCAATTACCTCAACAAAAATTCTCATTAAATTCCTCATTAATTCTATTCCCCCTGCCGGATAATTGAAGAGGAACTATTTCTATTTCCTCTTCAAAAATAATCTTGCCACCTTAAAAAAATTCATTTCCCTGCCCACCAGCAAATGGGAAACATATCATTATTATTTTGTTCTTCCGTTTTCTTTCTATCATTTATAACCCTCTAAAATTTATAATTATTTCAATATGTATAATTTATCTGACATTACTTTAGTAATTGTTAAATTTGATAAATCTTCACCTTCAATATTATGACAAACTGCACAACTATAACCTTCGAAGTTCTCTAATAAACAACAATTTATTCTAACTTTCATTTCACCACCATCAAACACTATTAGTTTTTCAAGATCTATATTAAATGAATCTAGAGATTTCAATAAACCTATTCCCTTATATTTTAAATACGCCTCTTTTACACACCACATTCTATAAAAATAATCGCTTCCTTTCTTGAAAAGGTTTACTTTCTAAAAAAATAGTCTTTCTTTTAAATGAAAAAAAGTAATTAGATTGTCAAAATCAATATCCTCCTCTTTCTCAATATCAATTCCAATTATACCATTTCCAATGGCACAAATTACAATATCATCTGAGTGCGAAATATTATATTGTATTGAACTAAATTCAATTTTAGGCTTACCAAAAGGATTGTCTATAAAATTAATTTCATTTTTTTAAATCCAAAATCATGAATTAAACCATAGCGAACTAATAATTCAGATAAAAATACTCTGAATTTTATTTTTTTATCAAATATGTATGAAGAAAGTTTCTGTTTTTCTTCTGAAAGAATTTCAAAAAAATCATCATATAAATTATTATAATCCATTTCCTTAACATTGGCATAATATATATTTAACAATGTTTTTCTCCTTAATACAAATAGGCGAAAGTTAATCAATAGTATACTTTCACCTATATTCGATTCAAATTATCTATCTACTCTACGGACTTTAAAGAGTCTAACATATTAATATTTCTCAATTTAAAAAAATCATAAAAAAATATTAATAATCATAGCAAAAAAACCAATGTTATAATACTTGAATATACAAAAAGTAGATATACTTATATTTTCGTTAAATACATAAAAAAATCGGTTCCAATTGATTTTTATAACATTAAGGAAACTGTAGTAGCCTATCATTAACCCCAATACGCAACCAAAAAAATTGTTAGAATAATTACTTCTCTAAATACATATGCTTCAACTTCTCCATTCTTAAAACCTAAAAACCTTTAAAAGTGGATATTTCACGAGTTCTTTCTGAAACATTTATATTATTAATATTATACAGCACAAGAAAAAGCTAAGAGTCCTGCAGCTACAATTAGTATGATAACTATCATATTCATTCCTTGTAATCCTTCATCAATTTGATTCACTATGGTTTGTTTTTTTATTAATGTAAGTTACCTCTTCAATACCTCTCAACTTTTTTTATACAAAGTATTTTTTTCTCACTATTGTTAGCTTTAACAAATTTTTATATAATAGTTATTATAAATTGGTTTCTGTTTATAAAGACTTTCATATAATTTAGGTGATAAATATAGATAGTTTTTCCTGATAATTCTTAGTAATTTTAGATATTTTTAACTTTTTTTCTTTTCTGTATCTCCATATAAATTGAAAGTAATAGTATCACCCTCTGATACTCCCAATCGTTGAGCAATATTATGACTTATTATAGCACTACTTTCATCAAAAGATAAATGATCATTAGTCTTGTAGTCATTTAAAGAAATAAAAAGATTCTATATTTGCATTTCTCAATTCAGGTACAATAAGATTAATATTATAGTTGGTATTTTCTTTCTCAATCTCAATTGAAGAATTTTGAAACTTCAAAAACTTCACGTCATTAGATTCTAAAATTTTTGATACTGAGTTGTCTACCGTTTTGACTCCAAAAGTAGCATCATATTTAAATATTTCTTTGTACTGATCTCGAGTAAAATTTTGTAGACTTTCTCTTAAGCCAAAAGCTGTAACTAGAATCATTGTACATCCCATTACGCCTAATATTGTCATCCACATTCTTTTTTTATCTAAAAAGACATTTCGTATTGTAACCTTATATAAAAAAGAAATCCTTTTCCAAATAAAAGTAACCCGCTCTAGAATTACTCGCTTACCAGCCACTGGTGCTTGAGGTACCAATAATTGAGAGCTAGTTTGACTAACATTGTTTCTGACAGAAACTAATGTTGAAATCACAGTTACTATTGTAAGACCAATAATTGAAATTAAGGCAACCTCCCAATCAACACTCTGAGTAAGAGTTGGAAGTGAATATTTTATCGAATATGTATCCCAAATGCTATTTGGAATACTTCTGAAACCAACAAAGGCACCTATAGTACTACCTAAAATACTTGCAGTCATTGAGTATATGAGATACTTCAGTAACACCCTCTGATTAGAGTAACCTAACGATTTTAATGTACCAATTATTATTCGTTCTTCCTCTACTAATCTAGTCATTGTAGTCATTGCAACAAAAGCTGCAACAACTATAAAAATAATTGGAAATATCCGCGCCACTCCTGAAATACTATTGATATCATTCTTTAAAGCAATATAGCCTACATTAGCATCTCTATCACTTATTAGCCAATTTTTACTATCAGAAATATCTTCCCTAATCGATTTTTTCAATTGATTTATTTTGTTCGAATAGTCTACATTAGCAATTCCCTTACCTTTGATATAAGTAGGTGAAACTGTCAAATAAAGTTGATTATAAAACTCATTTAATAATAAACTCGTTTTCCCGTAGATAACAAAATCAATTTTCCCAGTTCCTACAGATGAAGAAACTGACCCATTTGAAAAAAATATTCAGGGGAGTTAACAATCCCAACAATAGTCACCTCATCAGTTTTTTTAATAATCTACTTGAAAATAATTTAATTTTTATCACCCACTTTAATTTTTAGAATCAGAAAATCCCTCAACAGGTTTTACTATTACAACCTCTTTATCATCTTTAGGCATTTTTTTCCCTCAATTAAAGTTAGCTTGTTCATACCTAAGTTATCAAAAACTAGATAAAAGCAATCAAACGTAACGTATAATTTTTCTGAATTAATTTCCGATTGACTATCTAATAAACTAGTTTTTAATATTTTTTTCACATTCTTTTGGTTTGATATTTTAACTAATTCCTTATTAGAAAACATTGAATTAGAAATAATCTTAATATCAAATAAATTAGCATTAGAAAAAAATATGAATCCGAAGTTTTCGTCATACTTGGCGAAGTAGAAAGAAGGCCTGAAAACATCATTGACCCCAAAAAAATGTTATTCCTAAAATTGCTAGATACCTTCCTAAAGACTGCTTAATTGTTCTAAAAAAATGTTTTTTTATAAAAATGATTTCATTACATTCACCATTACCACTCAATTTCATCTATGTTCTTAGGAAACTCATTAACAATATTTTCTGTTATTCTCCCACTATTAACTCGTATAATTCTATCTCCTATATCCTCAATCAACGAATTATGAGTTATAATAACAACAGTTTTATTGTTTTTTTTCTACAAGTATCCTGTAAAAGCTTCAAGATACTTTTACCGGTTTTATAGTCTAGAGCACCAGTCGGTTCATCACATAAAAGAATATCTGGATTTTTAGCAATAGCCCTTGCTATTGCTACTCTTTGCTGCTCACCACCTGAAAGCTGAGAAGGAAAATTACTCAATCTTTGTTCTAATCCTACTTCTTTTAGCACCTGAGTTTCGTTAAGTGGATTTTGAGAAATTTGTGAAGCTAGCTCTACATTTTCTAAAGCAGTTAAATTAGGAATCAAATTATAAAATTGGAATACAAAACCAATATTTTTTCTTCGATATTCTGTCAATTGCTTTTGAGAAAAAGTACTAATATTTTGCCCTTCAACCCAGATGTCTCCATCAGAAGAACTGTCCATTCCACCTAACAGATTCAGTATAGTCGTTTTACCAGCACCACTAGCACCAACAATGATAACCAATTCACCTTTTTTTATTGTAAAACTAACATCATCAACTGCTGTAACAACAATTTCCCCACTATTATACCTTTTACTGACATTTTTAAATTCTACAATTGTATCCATATTATTCTTCACTCCTATTCATGTTAAACAACATATCCATATCTTCTTTTTCAATAACTCAAACTCTTTAGCCTTTTGCTTCCTGATGAATTTTTAGTCAGTCCTTTTTTTCTACTAACTCATCTACAGTTACATATTGATATAATTTTTTTCAATGTCTGTATGATAACCTAATTTAGATAATTCTGAAATGACTCTTATAGATTTTATAGAATCAAGTCCATTTGCAAAAAGATCTGATTTAACATTTAAATTTTTCCACTCCAAGTATTTTTTTTGACTAGTTCAAGTACATCAGATTCTAGTTTTTGATTTTTGGCTTAGAGTTTTTTTGATATCGGCAATTTTATTGAATAAGACTTCAATTTTTTTGATGTCTGTTTTTCCGCTATTACTTAATGGCATCTGTTCAATCTTTTCAAATATGGAAGGCACCCATTTTCTTGGCAGAGTATTTAATAATGAAGTTCTAAGTTCCATATTAGACAATTTTTTTTCCCCTGTATAGAATGCAACTAGTAACTCTTTACCATTTATAACTCTACTAACTACTGAAACGTCAGATATACCTTCCAACTTCAATAATTGTGATTCAATTTCTCCAATCTCTATTCTAGTACCATTTATTTTTATTTGTCCATCTTCCCTCCCAATAAATATAAGCTGCCCTAATCTATTCCAATAAGCAATATCACCTGTTTTATAATATCTCATCCCACCTCGCGATGAATCTGCTCCAAATACATCCTGAGTTAAATGTTCATTACCAAAGTAGCCTTTAGCTACTTGAATTCCATAAATCACTAATTCTCCTGCAACTCCGATGGGTAAATCTTTCATTTCTTTATTAACAATACGAATCTCTGTGTTATACACAGGTTTCCCAATAGGAATAATACTGTTTGATAAAGCTTTCTTATCTACAGAATAGCACGTTACATCTATAGCTGCTTCAGTCGGCCCGTATAAATTATAAATTTGAACCCCAGGATTTTCCATCAAAGCAGCTTTAACAGTCTCATATTGTAGTTGCTCACCACTACATACAATTTTCTTCAAATTAGTTCGTACACTATCTTCAAGAAAAACGTTTAATAAACTTGGAACAAAATGTGCACATGTAATTTCTTCAGAAATAATCAATTTCTTCAAATAATCTGTATCTTTTGCGGTTCCTAAATCACAAAGGATTTGTACAGCTCCAATTACATGTGGTAGTATTAATTCCCAAACTGAAACATCAAAACTTATAGATGTCTTTTGCAATATTCTATCATTCGCTGTAAATTTTAATTGTTGCTTCATCCATAAAATTCTGTTTAAAATACCGGCGTGTGTATTCTCAACTCCTTTAGGATTTCCTGTAGTTCCAGAGGTATACAAAATATATGCTGAATCATCTGCTCTAAATCTGATATCTAAAGACTCTGTTGAATAGAAAAAAACAACTCTCCCAACAAATCTTTTATATCTATAAGAATAACATTATCTTTTTCCCTTTTTAATTTCGTTATTTATGCTATTAGCAATATAGAATTTAGATTGTGAATTACTAATTATATATTTCCTTCTTTCTAAAGGATATTCGATATCAACAGGAACGTAGACTCCACCCGATTTTAATATTCCCCAGAAAACAATCATTAAATTCAGATCATTATTGAGACAGACACAAACCCTATCACCTTTTTTTAAGCCATGTTCTAACAGATAATGAGCAAACTGATTAGATTTATCATCAAGTTCTTTATAAGTCAAGGTTCCTGTGGAATCCTTTGATGCCACTTTTTGGGGATTTAATTTGGCAACTTCTTCAAAAAGTTGCGAGACATATTGAGTTCCAATATCCTCTGAAATTCCTTTAGAGAAATCATTGATTTTTTTCTAATTCATCCTCGGGAACAATAGTTATATCTTTAATTTTTTTGTTGTGAATTATCTATAATTTGTTTTACAACATGAAGTATTCTTGAATGGAAAGCTTCAATTTCTTCTAAAGAGAGGTTATTTATCTGATAGTCATAAGAAATTTCAATCGATTCCCCATCTCTCTCATTAACCATCATTACCAACGGAACTTCTGAAGTCCCATTTGAATAATATCTTGTTTTCACATGATATTTCGAAGCAGATTCACTTTTTACCATTTTGATAATTAAACATAACATCAAACATACCCGAATCAAACCCCTGGGATGCAGATAAAAAAATTTCATAATATTACTTAGACTATAACTTTGATGTTTAAACAATATTTTATGTTTATCTTGCACTGCCTTAAATAAATCTTGTAATGTATCTTGGTCCTGTTGAATGTCTATCGTCATCGGAAGCATACCAATAAACATACCAAGAATTTGTCTTTCCTTTCCTTTCCGATTTAGAGTCGGCAAACCGATTGTAATAGCTGAATTTTGCCTACTAATTTTTGATAAATAAATAAATAGAGCCGACTCAAATAATACTGCCAGTGACAGTTTAGAATTATTGCAGAATTCTGTCACTGTTTGACTTTCCAAATCAGTAAGATTAAAAAGATCCTATCTCCAGTAATATCGTCGCGATTAATTGGAATATTACTCAATTCTGATAACACAAAATCTTCTGAATAAAGCTGTTCAAAATAGGCTCTCCCTTTTTCATTTTTATCCTCTATTTTCTTAAAATCAAGCGATTCTAGATAGGCTTTATATAATTGACGCTTAGGATTAGTAATACTCTCACCTTTTTAAAAAGTTTAGTATATTTATCAATAACTTGATCAACAACCAAAGGGAAAGACCAAGCATCAAATATCAAGTGATTTACTATAGCAAACACTCCCACTTTGCCATTTCCATGTTTAAATATACAAAAAGTTATAAAGTTTTGAATTTTTCCAATTGTTGAATTTTTTTTACTCTGTTCAGTAAAATATGCGTTGATATATTCATTTGAATAACCTGTAAAGTCTAATTCTTCAAAAATTATCAAATTGATTATTCTCTATGAAATATTGGTAAGGTTCCCCATCTAACTCAGAAAAATCTCAACCAAAAAAATTATCGTTTTTCAAAAAAATAATTTGATTCAGAACCTCTGACATAAACTCAAAAATTATAATCAAATTGAAAGAACCCCACTCCACCTAAATTTGAAACTGCTAAACTAGGATTAACCTTTTTGAATATTCCAAATATTTCTTTGAGCATTAGTTAATGGAAAATTTTTCAACCATTATTAACTCCTTTCTTATAAGCGATATATTCTACTAAATCATTTACCGTCTCTGCAAATAATAACAGATCGTCTGGTGTAAAGGATTCATCAAATTCTTTATTAATCTCCGAACAAAAATCTCAAAAATTTGTATAGAATACATTCCAAAAAAAGTATAAATTTTCAAGATTTTCAGGTTTAAAACCAACAATATCAAAAATGAATCTTCTTTATTTTTATTTAAAATTTCTTTTCTGTAGTATTGAGATTCCGGCTCAACAAAGTTGCTACTAGCAATATTTTTTTAAAAAGTCTCCTTTGTCGAATAACACCAATAATTTTCATCATTTAAAATGAGCTTAATATTTTTGTTTGAAACTTCCTAAAAATATCTTCAAGGACTCCATCCTGAAAAATATTCTAGGTATCTTGCAAACTTACAATTTAGTTCTCCACTGTCCCCCCTCTCAATTGTTGGAATAAAAGGGAATTGAGTCGTATATATGTTTAACTCCTCCATTTTTAAACTTGGTAGATATTTCTCTCCAAATTTCATTAAAATATTGTTTGGTTTCAGCACATCATCTTGTGAAGGATGTGCGATATTAACCGTACAATTAAATCCAACTGGAAAAGTTACCTCTGCTCCCAGTTGTCTATCAACTCTCAATTTACGAATTTCTTCAAATCCACTATATCTACCATTATCATAATTAAACGCAAATTGCTTAGAGATATCGAGAACTCTTTCATAGAAAGTAGCAATTCCTGAATCAAATTCTATAAAATCAACCGTATTAAAGTTTCCTAATATAGAGACATTGGCACTCTCTAATTCAGGCAAATGATAAGTATTTATCATCCCTAAATAATATCTGGGACTAGCAACCCACTTTGATACAGCATCTGCAAACATTGTAAGAAGAACAGCTGGTACAGTCACTTTCTTTTTTGCGATTAATTCTTGGAATTCTTCCCATTCTTGTGCCGTTAACAATGTGAATTTATCAATTTTAAAACGTTGATTTTCGAACTTTCTTATGCTTCTTCTATCTTTTAATGGTAAATTTGGAGCAGGAGGTAAATTTTCTAACCTAGCTATTTTCTTCTCTTTAGCATTTAAATAATCAGTTGTTCCTTTTTGCTTTTCATAATGAACGACATAATCTCTATATGTTAATCCATTATCATAAACACGTTTATGTCTAAATCCAAGAGCATTCTGAAATAACTGAGTTAAAAATAAAGCTACTCCATCACCATCCATCAACAGCGGACTAATTGACATCTGAACATTTGTACTATCTTTCCACTGTGTAACAATAATTTTTAGCAACGGCCATTCACCATAGTTAATATGATTATTAATTAAAGACTGTTTTTGACTTTCAAGAATATTCTCATTTCGTAGAATTTTTGAATATTTTTTTAAGCTCTACTCTAAATTTTAATTTTTTTCATTACTAGTTTGTTGTTTAAACTCCTTTTACAATTTTTTTGTTCTAAGAATATCATGATTTTGAATCAGTAAATTCACAGATTTCTCTAGTCTCACTTTTTAAAAATTTTTAGGAAAAAAATAAAACCTGTTTTATCAAAAATTCAAGCAAACATATATATTACTTAATCGACGGTTAAATTTCAAAACCCCTTTATTTTTCGACCCAATACGATTTTTTTGTACATCCGATAATGGATAAATATCAAACCTTTCTTGATCATTATGAATAATTGTTTGATGAAGGCTTTGTTGATTCTAATAATTCTTTAAGTATTTTTTTCTCTTTCTATAGGATCCAAGTTTTCAATATTCATATCCAATTTTTTTATTCCTCCATTTACTACAAATTTTAAGATCTTTCTATAATTAATTGTTTTAATATTTCAATAGCAATCTTCTCAATAGTTGGATTTTCAAAAATTTTTCTGAATCGACAATTGGATAGAATACTTTAAGTTAATTTTTTTAGTTAATTCTAAAACTGTTAGAGAATTACAGCCCATTTCAAAAAAATGTTACTATAGATACTCATGCCACTTGATCCTAAAAGTTGACACAAAGTATCAAATACATATTGCTCCGTCTCATTTCGAGGAAGAGTCATCTTTTGGTTGCTTTTATGTAATTTTTATAGCATTTTTATCTAGTTCATGAATACTTAGTTTGCCATTGTCGTTAGTCGGTGTCTCCTCTAAAAATATAGAACTCTTCTGGAACCATATAAAGAGGTAAGTATTGTTTTTAGAAAAATCAATTAGTTTATCTACTAAATTTTTCTTCAAAAATCTAATTGCTTATTTTTCTAATACTAGATAAGCTGATATATATTCTCTACTTCCTTTTTTTCGCCTTTTTATAATATGAGCTGTCTCCACATTAGGAAATTTTTTTCTAAAAATATTTTTTTGATTTCTGAAACTTCTATCCTAATTCCATTTATCTTAATCTGGCTGTCCACCCTACCATAAAAAAATATACGATATTTGCCCCTGTAATCTTCCCTTTATCTCCGCTTAGATAAACTCTTTTTTCCCGAGATTGCTTAGAACAAGTTAAGAAAGTCTTAAACTTTTTATCAGTCTCTTTCTGTGAGGTATATCCTAAAGCCAAGTTTTGTCCTGATATTGCTATCTCACCAATTACATTCTTGGGAAGAGGTTGTAGTAAATTATCAACGATTGTTATAGCAATATTGTTAATCGGTTTCCCAATTGGAATTTCAAAAGGCTCATCAATATCTATCTTAGAAGAAAAATTGAATTCCGATGTACTGATAGTCCCCTCTGATGGACCATATAAATTTCTAAATTCATAAAATTTCGACCAATTTTTTGCTAAATTAAAAGGGCATTTTTCTCCAGCTACACTGACCATTCTCAATGTTTTAAATTCTTGCGGCTTTACACTCGAAAGGATAGAAGGAGTCGTGGTTAAAACAGAAATACCATAGTACTCAATATTACTCTTTAAATTTTCAGCCAATAAACTTTGAGTTAATGGTACGCACAGACAAGATCCGCTTGAAAGAGAAATCAAGATATCAAAAAAAGGCAACCATCAAAAGCAATATTAAAAAGTCATTAACACTTTATCATCAGCAAAATAATCATAATTTTTTATTAAATTCGATATACCTTGATGAGAAATACATACCCCTTTTTGGAACACCGGTTGTACCAGATGTATATATGATATATGCAATATCATTTTTGTTCAACAATTTTTTTGAAGTAATCTTTCGTTCAATTGCTGGTTCATCTTCTTTTAGTACATCTAAGCTAACTACTGGGGTATTGCTTGGTAAATTTTCAATATCTTTTTTTCATCCCTAGCTATTATACAGTCTATTGAGGAATCATTAATAATATGCTCAATACGTTTAATTGGAAACTTTCTATCTATCGGAACATACACTGCACCTAACTTCCAAATAGCTAGTATTGAACTAATTAATTCAAAACTCCTATCTAAATATACACCTACCTTGCTTTGCTTATTTAACAGCATTTTATTTTTGTAATAAATACGCAAGAAAAATTAGAATGCTTATCAAGTTGACTGTAGGTATAAGACTGACTTTCTTCCTTTATCGCTACTTTTTTTCTCCATGATTTTTGAACGATATATTCAAATCTTTCTAAAAATTGATACTAAATCATTATCATCTCTATCCCCTACCAATTCAGCATACCACTTTGAATCTTCCAAAAGAATTAGACGATTATCGCTTACTGGGTGGTCCAAATAATTCAAAACAATTTTAAAAGTCGCTAGATATAAATCTAAAGCCTCGTCAATTTGTTCATTACTGAATTGTTCCGAATTGTATGTAATTGTGATGCCTAACTTATTTTCTAAGGAGTTATTAACAAATTGAGCTGAAAAAGAAAAATTCGTTTTTTCTGTCACCTTAAGATCATAAAGCGAAAAGAATCTATTATTCAGTGTGTCAGATTTATAAGCATGAAAATCAACATAATTAAAAGCTGTGTAGAATATTGCATCTTTATTGTTGTCACTCAACATTTTAGAAAGAGGATAGCGCCTATATGGCAGAATTTCTTTTTCTTTTTCAAAATTACTTAAAATAAAGTCTGACCAATTTTTAGAATCTGGGATTTTTACTGTGAACGGAAGTGTATTCAAAAACAACCCCAAAGTAGACTCTCCCCCTATCTCTGGCCGGCCATTTGCCACAATACCTGTAGTAATCTTTTTTTCATTGGAAAGCATTGACAACACTTTTAGATGTACACTCAAACAAATATTTTTCAACGGAACTTTTAACCTATTGCTCAATTGATATAAAGAGACAGTATCATCACTATTAAGATTTCTTGATTTGTCATAAATTTTTAATATTAGTATTCTTGCTTTGAGTTACCCCGTAAGGTGACACTAAATTACTCTTTTTTTAACTTCATTTTCCCAAAAATTTTTTTGATGAATTTTATCATCACTAGCAGATCTCTCCAATTTAATAAAAATCTGCATAAGTTCCTTTGTTATTATCCTCCTCAATTAATATATTATGCGCTTCTCCATTTAGCTCTTTAAAATAATATTCGCAAAACGTCTGCATAAGCGTCGCTACACTCCACCCGTCTAAAATAGAGTGATGAAAATCCAAACAAATACTAAACTTATCATTGTTTTGATTTTTAAATACCCCTACTTGCCACAAAGGGGGAAGCTCCCATTCAAATGATAGATGTCGTCTCTCAGATACGTAATCATTAATATCGTTTTCTAACAACTTATCCTCAAAATTTATAAATTCTGTTATTGATACTTCAGCTTTTTTATGCACCAATTGGATAGGCTCTGATAAATCTCCTATCCTAAACGAAGTTCTCAACACTGGATTTTCATCCATCAATATTTGAAAAGCTTTTTTAATCAAATTAAAATCATATTCCCCGAAAAAGAATATAAAAAAACATCATGATAGAGTCCATCTTCTTTTTCCGTATAAAAAAACCATGCCTTTTTGCAACTCACTTAAAGGGTATGCATTTTCAATAGTACTCATATATCCTCCTATAAAATTATAATTCTACTCAAACTATATACCTTTTTATGATTAGTTGTCAACACTTTATTTCATTAATATATATGTTTATGTATAATTTCTAAGGAAAAATTATAAATGTAAATTCATATAAAAATAAAATAAAAATAGGCAAATAAGCGCACTCACTTACTCACCTATTCAAATTATTAGCTAAAGTTACATTTTTCGTTACAAATTATCTTTTGACTCTCTTCCCCTACTAGATCCTGTACAAAAAAACTTGAGATAGAAATACTCTCAACATTTTCTCTGAATCAGTTAATCTATTTCTAATATTGTTCTCAATCCTCTTAATAGGGTTCCCAAGCAAACTAGTATTATATTGTATTTTTAAACAATGGATTATTTTTTTCAATTGCTTCAAAAAAATGTCTAACATAGTAATCTCAGATAAGCTCCTTACAACTGAAATACCCCCATTAATTCCTTCTTTCGTAATAATTAAATTTTCAGATTTTAATTTATCAATAATTTTTACAGTTGTAGAATAAGAAAAATCCTAAACTTTCAGAAATTAATTTCACCGAAATATACTTTCTATCATCCTTCTGAGATGCTAAACTAATAAAAAAATAACTATTTCTATTGCTTGAAAAAAAGCATTTGAATATGACACTTATTACCTCTTCTATTGACTTCTTAAATACTTTGTATTAGAATTTCAGAATACCGTGTATATCGAAATTATTATAATTGTTACAATTAGTAGTTACACGTTTTAAATTATACTCTATGACTTCATTATATAATAATAAGGATTTTTTTACCATTGTCAGTTATTAAAGGAGGACAAATAAATGACTAAAATACTCTCTTTACTATGCTCAATAAATTTTTTTATAAATGCCGCTTTACACTATGCTTTATTTCTAGGAGCACCTTTTTGGACAATTTATCTGGGGCGGCTACTACACGATTATTCCTAAACAAATCCGCATTTATAATTTGCTGTTTTTCGCTCTATGGTTTTTTTGTGGTATAACATATTTAACTTATGGAAAAAGTGATCAAACTATCTTGCCACAAACTATTATTGAATATTAAAAATAATTATTTTCACACTTTTCTTGTTCCTAGCTAGTGTATTCAACTTATTTGTAACTACTAGTTACTTAGAAAAAAATATTGTACTGGATCTATATCTATTTTTTTACTTTTTTTTCTTAAGTATTGCTTTTAGTTGTTAAAAAAATTTAAAAATTATTCCAAGATAATGCTCTATTTTGTAATCCTTTTTAAATGACTGTTAAGCATATCTAGCCTTACTTTTTCCTTATTTCATGCCCTCTCATGGCATAAAAGGGACTTTCCTTCGGCATAAAAAGGATATTTCTCCTCTGAAATACCTTCTGTCCGATTTTTGACCGACTTCTTTCTATTTTCCAACCTCTTTTATCACATTTTATTACACTTTAATAAGCCTAAAATACTGTTCTATCAACTTTTGCAAAATTACCCTACAAAATCCAAGGCATGCAGGGGGCATAGAAATAGATAAGAAAAAGCCTTGATTTCAGGGCTTTTTTGTTTATTTAATCCCGCTTTTTTCAGCTCAATCATCTCCTTAAATTCAAAGTAGATTTTCCACAAAAAAATCCCCTTCCTTTAGACACAAGAAAGGAGGGGCATCGCATAGAAAAAACTACGAGAGAAGATTGAAGCAAAATATATTTGACGAAAACCTGATAAAGATGATCACACACCGAGCATATTCCTAAGGATGTCTTATAATTTTTTTGGTTTAGGAATTAAGAAAGATTATATATATCAAGTTTTGATGTACCTCACGCTTGCACATCAAAGCGGTCTTCCCCGTAGTTCTGAGCAACTAATTTGTTCTAGGAAACATCTTAGTTGCTTTTTATTTTAAAACAACTATATTACGGAACATCACAGTCTTGATTAACAAAAGGATACAAGATAGTGACTGATTGTAAAAAACATTCTTATTTCTGCTTTCTAAAAAACGGCTACTGGTAATCTAGGTTTGGAGTAAAAAATCTCTGTCCCTCAAAGGAACAGAGATGAAATTTATTTCTTCTTCGCACGGAAGACAATGAAGCCTACCAAGCCTACTAGAGCTACTCCAGCAGCAATCATGATCCAGCTAGCATTCTCACCTGTTTTAGGAAGAGCCTTCTTGACTACAGTACTACTAGAACTACTGCTTGAACTACTACTTGAACCTGGTGCTTGAGGTTTGCTTGGAATGATTGTATTAATAATATTCATGCCATCTACAGTAGTTGTATAATCATAAACACTATCTTCAGTTACAGAATATACGATATCGGTTCCATCCGCACTACTAGCAGGTAAATCAGTAAATTCATATTTCCATTCACCCTTTTCATTTGGACGAACTTCTTTAGAAGCAACTTCAGTACCATTGGCAAAGAGGTGAACAGTAATCTTATCAGGACGCTTACCAGCTTTATTGTTATCATCAACCCAAGTTTTGGTACCTGAAGCAGTAATCAAAGCTTGACGGTTAGTGAAGTCTTTGTAAATGACACCAGATCCATAAGTGTCAAGCTGAGCAGCATTGACTTGAATAGCTTCATCAGATAGTTGATAACCTGCTGGAGCTTTAGTCTCTTTAATGACATAATGTTCTTTAATCAGATTACTGAAAGAAGCCACGCCATTAGAATCACTCGTAGCTGTCTGAACAACTGTCACACCGTCTGCATCATAGAGCGTAAACTCAGCACCTTCTAAAGGTTTTCCATTTTCATCCTTCTTAGTTACTTGAACCCCATATACATCTCCATTCGCCAATCCATTTGCATGTTGATAACGAACGACTGCAGAAGATTTTTGATCCTCTATATTATCCGCCTTTAAAACAGCATCATTAGGAAATTGTGTTCCATTTAGCGGGGCAGCAGGAAATTTCACTCGATAGCGGATAGAAAAACCTTCATCTGCTGAGATATTACCCAAGTTTAGCTTGAATGAACGTTTATCTTCAGATAGTTCTACTTTATATTGAGCAGTCACATCTTCACGTTCTTTAGCGAGATGAAAAGAATTATCAGATGGGTCTACAATCCAACGACTCTTTATGATTTCAAAGCGATTCATATCAATTTCTCCACCTTCAAATCCAAGAGTGTCAGCAATTTGTACATTCTGTAATTCCTGACCATCTTGGTTGATGTTCAAGCAATAGGTGATAGACTTGATATCATCCGCATTATCCCAGCCAGATTTTATAAAGGTATGAGGCTTTTCTGGCTGGCCAGGAACACCTTTGAAATCAATCTTTCCGAACTCAATAATTACATTTTTCCAATAGTAAGGTAAAAAGGTATAGAGTTCTTATCTTTGGCAACAGTATGATCTACACGAGCAATAAGATGAACTTTCCCTTCAATCCTAGACTTTGTTAACACATAATCTGTATAGGTCAAAGTTAGTTCCTTGGAATTGCTATTAACCGCTGCAGTTGCAACCAAATTGCCATCTTTATCCTTCACTTCAAAATCAACATCTTCTAAAATGAATTGCGCGGGAAGAGAAATACTCGTTGTATCTCCTGGCTGAACTTTCCCATAATTAAAAGCAAAGTTCGCATCTATTTGGAATCTCTCCCAAAGAGCCAATCCTTCAGTAAGTGCTTCTCCTTTTTCATTATAAACATTAACTGACGTAAAGACGTCATCTACTGTTGCTGCTTTCGCTTCTTTAGCACCTGTAAAAATGGAACCTGTACACAAGAAAACGAGTGATAATAAACTTGCAAATATCTGCGTCAATTTTTTCATTTTTGTCACTCCATAGTCACTTTTTATAGATTATGTAAAAAATATTAAAATTTATTTACATTTCCACTATACTACATATATTAGACTATCATACGCTTGACTATAAGTCAACTATTATACTTTACTAGTTGATAAAAAAAGCTACAATCTGTAAACCTAGATTTTTTTCCCAAAAAAACCTTGTCATTTAAGACTTGGAAACACTTGCAGCTGTTATTTCTTTGTATTTTTTTGAAACAAAAAAACGTAATATTTGACAACCAAACAAATGAACCAATCTAAACACTTCTCAAGGATATGAACATATATATAAATATATACTTGCTTAAAACAAAATTTTCAAGCACTTCCATATATAGTAATATAATCAAAAAAACTGAACAAATCTGCTCAGTTTTTCTAATTGATAAATATAAGATAAAAGATTATATCTAATTTATAGAAATATATAATCCCGTTATTTCCTACATCATACCGCCCATCATGCCTGGATCCATAGCTGGAGCTGGGCTTGCTGGTTCTGGTTGATTAGCCACTACTGCTTCGGTTGTCAAGATAAGGCTGGCAACAGAAGCTGCATTTCTGCAAGGCTGAACGAGTCACCTTAACTGGGTCAATGATTCCTGCTTCAATCATGTTAACCCATTCGCCAGTCGCGGCATTAAAGCCTGTACCAACTTCAGAGTTTTTCAGACGGTCAATGACGATTGAACCTTCAAAGCCTGCATTCAGAGCGATTTGACGAACAGGCTCTTCCAAGGCGCGAAGAACGATGTTACGTCCAGTACCTTCATCCCCTGCCAACTCAAGACCTGCGACAGCGTCCAGTACGTTGATATAGGCCGTACCACCACCTGAGACGATTCCTTCTTCTACCGCTGCACGAGTTGCATTAAGGGCATCTTCGATGCGGAGTTTCATTTCTTTGAGTTCTGTTTCGGTTGCAGCTCCAACCTTAATCACAGCTACACCACCAGACAATTTAGCTAGACGTTCTTGCAGTTTTTCACGGTCAAACTCAGAAGTGCTGCTTTCAATCTGTGACTTAATAATTGCTACACGGTTAGCAATGGCTTCAGGATTGCCTGAACCTTCTACAATCACAGTGCTGTCCTTATCAACAGTGACTTTAGAAGCTTGTCCAAGCGCTTCAATCGTAGCATCCTTGAGCTCTAGGCCAAGATCATCTGTAATCACTGTACCGCCTGTCAAGATAGCGATATCTTCCAACATAGCCTTACGACGATCACCAAAGCCTGGTGCCTTGACAGCCACGACATTGAAGGTTCCGCGAATCTTGTTAAGAACCAGCGTTGGCAGAGCTTCTCCGTCCACATCATCTGCGACAATCAAGAGCGGACGATTAGTTTTCAAGATATTTTCCAATAAAGGAAGAATCTCTTGAATGTTAGAAATTTTCTTGTCAGTAATCAAGATGTAAGGATTGTCCAGTTCGGCTACCATTTTTCATTGTCAGTTACCATATATTGAGACAAATAGCCGCGGTCAAACTGCATCCCCTCAACTACATCCAGCTCAGTTTCCATCCCTTTGGACTCTTCAATGGTAATAACGCCGTCATTTCCAACTTTTTCCATAGCTTCAGAGATGTACTCGCCGACTTTCTCGCTGCGAGAAGAAACGGCAGCAACCTGAGCAATAGCTTCCTTGTTGGAAACTGGCACTGAGTTAGATTTCAGGGCTTCAACAGCTGTCGCAACTGCTGCTTCAATCCCACGGCGGATACCGATTGGATTAGCACCAGCTGTAACATTTTTAATCCCTTCACGGACGATAGCCTGCGTCAAAACAGTTGCTGTTGTTGTTCCGTCACCAGCGATATCGTTGGTTTTTGAAGCTACTTCTGACACCAACTTAGCGCCCATATTTTCAAAATGGTCTTCCAGTTCGATTTCCTTGGCAATGGTCACACCGTCATTGGTGATCAGAGGTGAGCCAAAGGATTTTTCCAAAACGACATTACGGCCTTTAGGACCCAAAGTCACCTTGACAGTATTTGCCAAGATGTCAACTCCACGAACCATACTGCTTCTTGCATCTGCTGAAAATTTAATATCTTTTGCCATTTTATTATTCCTCTCTTCTAATCTTACTCGACAACTGCTAGAATATTGGCTTCACTGACTAAGAGATAAGCTTCATCTCCGTCCTTGACTTCTACGCCTGCGTGATTTTCTACGAGAACCTTGTCCCCTTCCTTAACGCTCAGGGCTACCAGCTCACCGTTCAAAGTACGAATACCTTGACCGACTGCGACAACTTCTGCTGTCTTAGTCGCTGCTTGGCCGTTGCCTGCAATGACAAAGCCGCCAACTTTCTGCTCTTTTTCTTCTACTTTCAAGACCACACGGTCTCCTAATGGTTTTAACATAGTTTTCCTCCAAAGATTAAATTTTTAGCACTCTAAACTATCGAGTGCTAATCTATAGTTATTATTTTATCACTTGGTCAGAAATAGTCAAGAAAAAAACCGGCTAGATGAAAGAAAAATTTTATTTTTTTCTTCACTTGGCCCTAAACTCAAAAAAACAAGTCCGAGCTAAAATCCTCTCAGACTTGTCTTTAGGGGGAATGTCTATCTTGCAAGTTTTAGTTTTGCTTCAAAATCATCAATCACTTTTTGCAGATTTAGGCGCCCTCTATAGATGCCATAGCCAAATACGAGCATGGCTAAGATCCCTAGTAGAGATAAAACGATTCCTGCAATCAGTGCTAGGAGATTGGTCTCATGAAAGAGATAAATCAGAACAAGACCGATGCTGGCAATGGCAAAGAAGAGACTGAACCAGCGTCCTAGATTTTCAATCATATGCTTCTGGTAGTGAATTTCTGTTTCATAGCCTTGAATCAATTCTTGTTCTGTCATAATTTCTCCTTTTAATATTTCAATCCTGGGTTGAAGAAACCAACTAATACACCAACAAAAGCAACTACAACGAGAATGAGCATAACTTTGATTGGAGAAAAGTTTTTCTTCGCCATCAGCCACCAACAGAAAACGATAAAGAGTGCTGTCAAGAGACCAGGGTAGACACCATCTAACTGATCTTGCATGACCAAAAATGCTTTACCAGATGAATCTTTCAATTGGAAAGCCGTTTTTACTGGAACCCAAGTAGCAGCAACTGCTCCGATAACCATACCACCAACGATAGATACTGATTTACGGATAGCCTGTCCTTGAGGACCTACCAAAAATTCAACAGCCTTATCACCTAATTCATAACCTTTGAAATAGGCAAATTTCATACCTGCATAGGCAAGTAAATTCCATACTACAATGTAGAAGATTGCACCTAGAGGTGAACCGCCATTAGAGAGTCCTAGGGCAATCCCTAGAATAATCGGAATCAAAGGTACCAACAATAAGGGAATCACCAATACCTGCAACCGGTCCCATAAGACCAGCCCGCAGGCCGTTTATAGTTTCATCATCAACTCCATCAGCACCATTGGCACGCGCTTCTTCAAGACCAGCTGTTATCCCAACAATCAAAGCTCCCAGCTGAGGTTCTGTATTAAAGAAAGCAGTATATGTTTGCATAGCCTTTGCCTGCTCTTCTTTATCCTTATAAAGCTCCTCCACCACTGGCAACATAGAAGCTAAATAACCAAAGGTCTGCATGTGTTCTTGTGAAAAACAGGTTAGATTCCCATAGTACCAATGATGGAAAGATTTGCCTAAAGTTTTTCTCGTTAATTTCACCATCTTAAATATCCTCCTCATCATCGTCTTCAACAAAATCTGCATTTGTTCCCGCAGTAGCTTGCGCTCTTATATTTTTTGCCATTTGAATTTCATAAAACAGAACAGCGAAAATCAGAGAAACAACAGCACAAGAAACAAGATTCAGACCCAGAGAAGCTGCCAATGTAAAACCGACAAAGAAAGGAATGAAATCAACAGCTTTTTCAACAATTTGTTTTAAAAGGATAGCGATTCCGACACACGGAAGCAGTGAACCAACTGTAAAGAGAGTTTTCATAGGAATTCCATCCAACGGTAGAGCTGATTTCAAAGTTGTTACAGCCTCAGCACCTAGTTTACACATGATGAGTGTAGGCAGGAATGAAAAAACCAAGTGTGAAATCCAAGGGAAACCCCAATCGACTACATATAGCTTTTTAAAATCCTTTTTTTCTACTGCTTTCCAACCAATATGCTGCCAAAGCAGATTCATAGTTGCTGTACCATAGAAGAGTACTGTACCAACTGTTCCTACTAGAGTTCCCATTGATTTTGCAAGATTTGCTGCATCAGCAGAATCTAAAGTTAAACCTTGTGTCTTAATGGCAACCATAGCAAGTGGAATCCCGATGTAAGAAACAGCTCGCACATCAGCAGAGACAGTACCACCAGGAGTGACCAAAGCGATGTAAACCAATTGCATAGCAACTCCACAAACAATACCGAGCTTAATATCTCCTAAGATAAGACCAGATATTAAACCTCCTACTAAGGGACGTCCTAATGTATAGTTACCAATAGATGTACCACCCAAACCAGGCATAGATGACAGACATGCAAATAATCCCAGTAAAGCGGCTTGCAGCCAAGAAATTGTCATAATAGACTCTCCTTTTCATTATTGTAATTAAAAACCAAATTTAGACTTGAAATCGCTCCAGTAACCGATGGAAACATCAGGCAAGAGCTGGAATTTGACTTTGTAGCCAGCTTTTTCAATCGCTTCAATCGCTTCTGCCTCTTCCTGAGTGATAGACTGGTTGTTGCCCAGCTTAACAGCTCCCGGACGGTCATTAGCAGGACCGACGATGATTTCCTTAACATCCCCAGGTACAAAACCTTGATCTACTAGGATTTCCTTCATGTCCACGGGATTTTTTGTAATGAGGAAATAGCGACTGTCTGACTCTGTGACCTTGCCTGATTTTTCCTTGAAGGCTTCCTTGGTCCAAACAAAAGTCTTCTTGTCAGAAGCTCCCTTGTAGGCCTGAATCAAAACCTTGTTTCCTGCCGCAGCATTATTAACTGCAATCAGGCCATCACAAGGGTATTCCTTAGCCCAGCGAGTGACTGTTTGACCGTGGATCATGCGGTCGTCAATCCGTACAAATGATACTGTCATCTTTAAAATCTCCTTTTATCTTTTATAATATATGGCTGAAGCACTAAATATCGTCTTCATCTTCGTCAGCTGCATCGCTTACGACTTCAAATTCCTGCAAAGCAGCTGTAGCCTCGGAAAGGATAGCCTGAGCCAGCTCTTTTCCGTCTAAGATGTCTTTCATAACCAAGCCAGTCAGTCCCATGGTCAGGTTCAAACCGCCCAAGATAACTGCTGAGTCAAGCTTACCCATGTCAGCTAAGACGCTAGCTGCTGTCGTCAGAGGACTGCCTCCTACAATATCAGCCAGAACTAAGACACTGTCATCAGCGCTTAAGCCAGACAAGGCCTGAGTAAAATCAACTGCAAAATCATCAACTGACTTGCCCTCCTGAAGACCGACCGCAATCACCTGATCCGTCTTGTCTCCGGCAAACATCTTTAAGGAACTCTGTACGCCTGCAGCCAGTCCCCCATGGCTGACCAGTACAAGGTATTTCATCTTTCCTGCCTCCTTTATCCTTCAATTTCTTAGCCAAGTCAGGCTTTAGATGACGAAGGATTTATTGATGATTTTATTGTACAAGATTTGTAATCGGTTTCATATTGTCAAATGTCATTTTGCCCAGATGACATTTGTTAGGAAAAATATGACATTTGTCATATTGGTCTAGTCAGCTGTGCTTTTTTCTGGCTTAATTAGCAATAAAAAAGAAAGCAGATTATTTTCCGCTTTCTATTTCTCTTTGAATGCTCGGTAGGGCGCTGTCAATCTCTTGATTCTGCATAGCATTTTGAATCAGATAGTCCATCCGGTCCATCGTATGACGGTCTACTTCTAGACTGATGTCAATGATAGAGCGATTCATCATGTGGTCTAGCCTCTCAGAAGTCAAGGAATCCAAGCCAAAATCATCAGCCTGTAAGATTTCTCTAGATCGCTGGCTTTTCACTATAGATGGCAAGACCGAGGTCCCTTGCGATTTCTCAAATAGAGCCTGTTGGCTTTCTTTGTCCTGTGATAACAAGAGCATAAATTCCCAAGCTAACTTTTCTTGCTTGGTATTGGAAGACATGGCAAAGAGCGAGGTCTTGACCTGTGTTCCCATCACCTTGCTATTGGCTGTCGGCATCGGGATACAGGTCCAAGAAAAGCTAGAATACTTGGCAACATGGTATGGGTAGGGCTTGTAGGTCCGATACTGGGCCAGACTCATAGGATAGAAGGCCACCCGCCCCTCATCAAAGTCATTAGAAGTCACCTTATAGTGCTGGCTGAGCATGTCTAGCTTGCTCATAAAGGCCAAGGCTTGGTGCATCTCTGAACTGTCTACATTGATACCGGATTTATCGATAAGATGGCCGCCATAAGCTACCAGAGCTTGCTGCCAAGTGTAATCTGTTATACCGTACTGATCCACCACACCATCGCCATTGGTATCCTTGGTTACTTTCTTGCAAATCTCATAGAAATCCGCCAGGGTCCAACCTGACTCAGGAATGCTAATTCCTTCTTTTTCAAGCAGGTCTTTATTGACACACATCATGATAGGATTGCTCTCAACTGGAAGAGCATAGCTGACTCCCTGATATTGCCCAGCTTCATAAGCCACCGGATAAAAAGCCTTTCGTTCATCATCCGTTAAAAGGGTATCCAAGGATTTGAGCGCGCCAGTCGAAGCCAACATGCTAAAGTCGTTTTCCGGTACCATAAAGAGATCTGGCTGCTCGCCTTTCAAGACTTGCTCAGCCAGCCAGTCAGCGTAATCATCCTTGGGAATACCGCTTTCATAGACGACCTTGACATGAGGATGCGTCTTTTCAAATTTTTTAATCAAGCTGTCCAAGACCTTGTTTTCCCGGCTGTTAGGCACATCCCAGCTAGAGCCAGCATAGACCCCGATACGCAGGACTTTTTCCTGAGCTGAGGCCCAAAAGACAAAAGCCAAAGCAACAGATATAATCAGGACAACCAGCAGGGGCCACATGTCTCAGTCTCCACTTCATTTGTCGCTTTCCTTACTAAAATCTCTCTGGGTGACTCCAGTCTGCACAGCCCAGATAGCCAGCTGGGTTCGGTCGCGCAAGTTGAGCTTGGCTAAGATACCTGACAGGTAATTTCGGACTGTCCCTTCTGATAGAAAGAGCTTGGCAGCAATTTCTTTATTCGAAATCCCGAAGCCAATCTGCTGGATAATCTTCCACTCCGTCCGGCTCATGTCCTCTATATTTTCCTCCGTCACCGTGATAGCAAAGTTGGACTGGGCCATCTGTGAAAAGATTTTGAAGACCTTGGTGGCAATATTGGGATTAATCATGGCTCCGCCTCGATAGACAGTCTGAATGGCTTCGTGAAGTTCTTCTGTCGAAACTCCTTTGAGAATATAACCAGACGCACCGTATTTGAGAGCGGAGAAGATAAATTCATCGTCGTCAAAGGTCGTCAGAATGATAATCTTAACATCTGGATACTGCTCCTTGACAGCCTTGGTACAGAGAACACCGTCCATGACTGGCATGCGAATATCCATCAAAATCACATCTGGACGCACCCGATGAAGCTTTTCCAGCACTTCCTTGCCGTCTCCAACTGTCCCGACAACCTCAATATCAGCGTGGGCTGACAGGATGATTTGCAGAGACTCGCGAATCAAGGCCTGATCGTCTGCTATTAAAACCTTAATCATGTCTTCCTCCTATTTTTGGGATTTCGATATGCGTGTAGAAACCGTCCCGATTTTCAAATCGGACGCTTCCGCCAATAATCATCAGGCGCTCCTGCATCTGCTTGAGGCCATAGCCATAGTGGAGTTCATCAAAACCAATACCATCATCCTGAATGGTCATTACATAAGCTTCTTCTTCCTCCAGCAACTCAATCCAGATAGTCTTGGCATGCCCATGGCGGACAGAGTTGGTAATAGACTCCTGAATCACCCGGAAGACAATGTCTTCCTTGGCGATATCCAAGTCAATATTATCCCATTCGTAGCGGAGATGAATCTCCAAATTGGAGATGGCTTCATACTCACGGATAATCTTAATCAGAGCTTCCTTCAAAGTGTTATTTTCCAGAGCTCCCGGTCGCATCTTATTGAGCGAGCCGCGAACATCACGGATACCATCTCGAACGACGACTGAAACATTATTGAGCTGCTCCTTAGCCCGATTGGTATCAATATCAACCAAGACCTTGACCGCATCAATACCCGCCGAAATTCCCGTCAGGGCATGGCCCAATGTATCGTGAATCTCTCTGGCAATCCGCTTTCGCTCTCGATCTTCTGCTATTTTCTCAGACAAGGCCAGATAAGAATTCAACTCGCGATTGGCCTGAGAAGCCATGCGCAGCTCTTCCTCAATCCGATGACGCTCCGTAATGGCTGACAAGATGTAGAAGAGCAAGGAAATCATAAAGACAACGATATTGAGGGAGTAGAGAAAGTTCTTGCCAAAAAGCAGCAACAACCGGACGGACTCTGGGTAAAACCGAATATAGGTATCTAGAGAAGGCAACTTGATAAAGAGCGACATGAGGTCATAGTTGGACAAGAGCAGCATGCCAAAGCTCAAAATAATGAAAGAAAACCAGTACTTCTTGTCTTTAGAAGCATTGAACTCTTTAGAGCCATAGAAAATATCCGCAAACACCAAAAGAATCAAGCCATTGTAGGACGAGTGCAAGACGGAAAAGATGACCAGCATGAGCAGGATTTCAATAATAGTCGCCTTGTCATAGACGGACAGCTGATTGGGGTGGCGCTCGCGATAGTACATGACCAAAAGCAAACTGCCATAGAGGCTAATTGATACCCAGAAAATCAAGCTAGGAGAGCCGGGAATAGCATCCAAACGCTCCAAAAGCGAGTGACTGAAACCCTTAGCAGCTACATAGTTGGTCGCAAAGAGATAGATAGAGGCATTATAGACAATGGCAACCAGATTAATGACCATCAGGGCTATTTTGCTGTAAAATATACTTTTTTGAGGTCTCATTATTGCCACCCTGTAACTGTGTATTGACTGATATTATCTCTATTAACCAGATGAACGGGAATCAGGTATTGGCTATCGTAGGATTTCCCCTCCTGCATCAGCTCAATTACCTGCGCCACCTTGCGTCCCATTTGAATGGGCGATTGAGCCACTGTTCCCTCTATGTCGCTAGTCGTAGCCAGAAAATTTTTGATATCTGGTGAACCATCCACGCCATAGATTGAGATTTTCTTATCAAGACCTTGATTTTTAATAGCAGCCAAGGCCCCGATGGCTGCTCGATCATTGAGCGCCATAACCACATTGAAGTCCAAACCTTCGTCTAGAGCCCCTTTGACCTGTGGCATGGTTTCCTCGGTCTGGCCTAGTGTTTCTTTCTGGGAAACAATCTTGTAGCTAGGCTGTTTTTCAATCGTATCAATAAATCCCTGAATCCGGTCCATGGCAGAGACGGCATTGCGGTGCTCTAAAAGGAGAATGTTGGCAGAAGGCAAGCGCTTCATCATGTCCTGGGCAATCAGGACGCCTGCTTGGTAGTTATCAGACACAATGGTCGTATCCACTTTTACATCCTGACTGATAGGCGCATCCACTACGATGATTTTAATACCAGCTTTCTTGGCCTTTTGAAGAGAGGAAATAATACTTGGACTATTGCTTTTCACCGGATTGATGACAATGACATCAACCTTTTCTCGGACAAAAAAGTCAATCTGCTGGCTCTGCTTGCCCTCATCCAGCTCAGGATCCCGAACGTAGAGCCTGCTGCCCTGCTGGTTGGTTTTCTTCTCCAGCTCCGCATTTAAGGTCTTGTAAAAGTCATTGTTCATGGTCATGTAGGTCACCCCAATCTTGACCTGCTTCTCATCTGGCAGAACGCCCTTGAAATAAACAAAAAGCAAACCCAAGATAAGCAGAATGAAAAGCGGCCAGAAAGCCTTCTTCTGATAATGCTGTATCCGTTTTTTGACCTTAGCTGATACCATTTTTCACCCCCTATGCCGTAAGCGCCTTTATGAAACATATAGGATTATTATATTACAAAGCCGCCAAAAAGCAAAATCTTTCCAGAAATGGCTATAATAAAAGAGGCGAGACAGAATCTAAAAAATCCATGATTTTTGATTCTTGGTCCCACCTCGGTAATCATCATTAAACTTTTAAAAGCTTGAGAGAAAGAGACTTTCAGTCAAACAGATCTTGCATCCTGCAAAACTGAATGATGATTTTTTGGCGCAAGGTCATTTCTCAGTATTTGCTTTTTGCTTAAAAGGGAAGTTCCTCTTCTTCCAATACTAAATCTGCTAAATCAGCTCCGCTGTTATTTTCACGCAGAGCGCGCTGAGCCCGACTTTCCAGCAGCTGGAAGCTATGACAGAGCACTTCTGTCACATAATGAGTCGCCCCCTCCTTCTCATAGCGACGAGTCCGTAGCTCACCATCCAGAGAAATCAAGCTGCCCTTACTTGCATAACTGGCTAAAGTCTCAGCTAGACGCCCCCAGACAACCACATTTACAAAATCCGCCTCACGCTCACCGCTCTGAGATTTATAACGACGATTAACTGCGACCGTTGCACGAGCCACAGATTTCATTCGCAGTCTTGTGCAGTTCAGGCATAGCCGTCAGCCGGCCGATTACAATTACTTTATTATACATTTTATATCCTCCTAACTTATCATTCGTAATAGGAGGCAAAAAGTGAAAAAAATGTGGTATAGTAAAGATAAAAAAGAAAGTTGCAGTTTCTGCCCCTTTTCTACTAGATTTGTACGACGGAGGCTCCGATGACCATTAAACATTCGCCTGTGAAAAATATTCTTTTTATCTTAATCTCTCTGTGGTTCGGAGGTTTTTCTGCCTGGGCTGCCGTAGACTACCTGACTAGCTCCAACCCCTACAAAGACACTAGTTTCTTTGTCATTAGTCTGCTGGTTGCTGCTTTCTTCTTACTGCTCCTTATCTTTGCTATTCGCAGGCTAACCATTCATGCGACTATCCTCTCCTTTGACCACGACTATGTGACCTACCACTATAGCGGACTGTTATCAGCTGCCACCTACTGCATTCCTATGCAGCAGATTAGTCATGCTCGCTACAGCCGAGACAGTGAAGAATCCGAGATTAGTCTTTGGATGGAGGACGGCTTCCATGACTTTGCAGCCTTTAACCATCCCCATCATAAGATTTATGCCTATCCTGACAGCCAGCTCATCGGCATTGTTTTCAAGAGAAAGCGCCTCAAAGCATTGGAAGACCACAACCTAAACAGCCTTATCTACCAATACAAATACAGCACTCCGAGCCAGATTCCCACAGCCACTCCTCAATCATCAACCGACTCGCAAAGCAATAGCGACAGCGTCTTCTTTTGAGACAGTGTGGTGATTGTTAAGACAAATCACTTTAGATTACGGAGGTATCTAATGAATTATATAGATTTTGTTTACTCCATTCTTTTTAATATTTTTCAACCTATTTTGCTTATAAAAAAAGAAGATTGGCAGCTCCAAAAATCTCATTAATCGTAAGTTTATTTTTTTATTTTTTTCCTAACTCTTCTGAATCTATTTTTTTCTTCAATTTTTTTACTGAAAACTTCAATATCTATACTTTTTAATTTTAATCTCAGTAAGTTTTTTTCCATGACAGAAAAAAATGAGTAAGAAGCAGATTCATTATACTCATCATTGTGTTAGATTGATTTTTCATCTGTTAATTATTTATTTTTCTCTACCATTAGCATGAGATAGATTTATAACGCTAAATTTATTACTAAAAAAAGAGCGAAACGACTACACAAATCGTTTCGCTCTTTTTATATCTCGGCTACTATGGGATACCTCGCCTATTTCTGAGATTTTTATGATATTAAAACCTCTCCCTTATCCCTGCCAATGTTTGGCTGGGTCAAAGGCAGTTCCAACTAGTTCGCTATCGGCTAATTCAATGATGCCGCGTTTTTGAGGCGCATTAGGCAGCTGAAGTTCCCGTGGGCTGCACATCATCCCAAAACTCTTTTCGCCTCGAAGTTCTCCCGGAAAAATCAAATTCCCTTTCGGCATCATAGCACCTGGCAGAGCCACAATCGTTTTGAGGCCGACCTTGGCATTAGGAGCACCGGCCACGATTTGAACAGTCTTATCAGCAGCCACCTGTACTTGGCAGATATTCAGGTGGTCACTATCTGGATGAGCTACCATATCAACAATTTCTCCAACCACAAACTTCGGCTGGCTGTCATTAACCAAGTCCGCTGGGAAGCCTTCCTTGCTCAGCTCCTGATTGAGAATGGCCACTTGCTCATCTGTCAAAAAGACCTGTCCGCACTCTGCAATTTCAAAAAGGTCTGACTGCTCAAAAATATTCCAAGCAACAGTCTGGCCATTGTCTTCGCGGTAAACACGCGCTACCCGTCCTTTGCGCTCTGCTGCCAGTTTAGCTCCTTGATTGTCCGCAGCAATAATCATCAGCACATCGCCGACATATTCTTTATTATAGGTAAAAATCATTTTACGCTCCCTTTTTCTCTTATACTAGCTAAAAATTCATTGATTTGGCCCTTGGTCTTGCGGTCACGATTGACCAGACGGCCAATCTCCTGTCCCTTTTCCAGCACTACTAAGCTGGGAATCCCGTAAATATCCCACTCTTTGGCCAGATCCAGATAGGCATCACGGTCCACTTGGATAAAGCGATAGTCAGGATTTTCAGCTTCTATCTCTGGCAAAAAAAGGTTGGATAAATCGGCAATCTCCGCACCATTCAGCCGTGAAAAAGAAGACAGTCTTCTCCCCATCATTGACATAAGAGGCCAATTCCTCTATATTTACAGGAAAAATCATGCTTCTTCCTCGTAGCTTAGCTGACCATTTTCATAGACAAAGGAAAAATGACGGTCGTCCTCTAGGACCAGACCGCCAACCAATCGGTCATCTGTGGACTCGTAGAGCTTGACATAAAGGCAGGAAATAATACCCTGACTGGAAAAGAAATCTCGCACAAGCTCGACGATTTCCTCCCGATTACGCAGTCGTTTCTGCTCCTGTACGACTTTGGCTGCTCCAAAAGCCAGCGCTCCAGCCCCCAAAAGGGCGGTTGTGGTTAAAATGATTTTTTTAGCTTTCATGTAGAATATTTTAACACAAAAGAGCAGAGGCGACAAACAATATTCCAGATTTTCCTAGGAGAAGCTAGATTCTTGAATAGGCAGTCCTTTTGATTCAGGCAAGCTACAAGATTTCCCTACTCATTTACCGTAAAAAGTGATAAAATAGGGGGCAGAAAGAAGGTAAGTTTATGACAACATTATTTTCAAAAATCAAGGAAGTAACAGAGCTTTCTGCTATTTCGGGTCACGAGGCACCTGTTCGCAGCTACCTGCGGGAAAAACTCACTCCCCATGTTGATGAGGTCGTCACCGACGGTCTGGGCGGTATCTTTGGGGTTCGCCATGCAGAAGCTGAAAATGCTCCCCGTGTATTGGTAGCGGCCCACATGGACGAGGTTGGCTTTATGGTCAGCGAGATCAAGCCCGACGGGACTTTCCGCGTAGTGGAAATCGGCGGTTGGAACCCTCTGGTCGTTAGCAGCCAACGCTTCAAACTTTTTACCCGTGAAGGTCGGGAAATCCCTCTTATCTCAGGCTCTGTCCCTCCTCATCTGACACGCGGATCTGGCGGACCAGTTATGCCACAGATTGCAGATATTGTCTTTGACGGTGGCTTTGCAGATAAGGCAGAAGCTGAAAGCTACGGCATCCGTCCAGGAGACACGATTGTGCCAGACAGCTCTGCTATTCTCACAGCTAACGGAAAAAATATCATCTCCAAAGCCTGGGATAACCGCTACGGCGTCCTTATGGTCAGCGAATTGGCCCAAGCCTTGTCTGGTCAACCACTAGACAGCCAACTCTATGTCGGTGCCAATGTTCAAGAAGAGGTTGGCCTGCGTGGTGCCCATGCTTCAACGACAAAATTTGCCCCTGAGGTCTTTCTGGCTGTGGACTGCTCCCCAGCAGGCGACATCTATGGCGGTCAAGGAGTCATCGGTGACGGAACGCTGATTCGCTTCTTTGACCCTGGTCATCTCATGCTGCCAGCTATGAAGGACTTCCTCTTGACAACTGCTGAGGAAGCTGGCATCAAGTATCAATACTACTGCGGCAAGGGCGGAACGGACGCTGGTGCTGCCCATCTCCAAAGCGGCGGCGTACCATCTACTACCATTGGTGTCTGCGCCCGCTACATCCATTCTCACCAAACTCTCTATGCCATGGACGATTTCCTGCAAGCCCAAGCTTTCCTGCAAGCTCTGGTCAAAAAACTGGATCGCTCAACGGTGGACACGATTACCAATTATTAATTTCAAAAGGCAGCCCGTTCTTCATTCGGGCTGCTATCTCTTTTGTCTAATACTTTCTCTTTCAACTTTCCAATTTGAAGAAAATTTTGTTATAATGCTTAGCAGAGGTGAAAATATACATGAAAAAAATTGCTTTTGATTCCGAAAAATACTTAAACCTGCAGCGCGACCATATCTTGGAGCGCATTAATCAATTTGAGGGCAAACTTTACATGGAATTCGGCGGTAAAATGCTGGAAGACTTCCATGCTGCCCGCGTCTTGCCAGGCTATGAGCCGGACAATAAAATCAGACTGCTCAAAGAGCTCAAGGACCAAGTAGAGATTGTCATTGCTATCAATGCCAACAACATTGAGCACTCTAAGGCTCGTGGTGATTTGGGCATTTCCTACGACCAGGAAGTTCTACGACTAATCGATACCTTTAACGAGCTGGATATTTATGTAGGCTCAGTGGTCATCACCCAGTATTCCGGTCAGCCGGCAGCTGATCTCTTCCGCAGCCAGCTGGAAAAGAATGGCATTGCCTCCTATATCCACTACCCAATCAAGGGCTATCCGACCGACATGGACCATATCATCTCACCTGAAGGTATGGGGAAAAACGACTACATCAAAACCAGCCGTAATCTAGTCGTAGTGACCGCACCTGGTCCTGGTTCTGGTAAATTGGCTACTTGCTTGTCCAATATGTACCACGACCAAATCAATGGCATCAAATCAGGCTACGCCAAGTTTGAAACCTTCCCAGTTTGGAATCTGCCCCTGCACCATCCAGTCAATCTAGCCTATGAGGCGGCAACAGCAGACCTGGACGATGTCAACATGATTGATCCTTTCCACCTGCAAACCTATGGCAAGACCACAGTCAACTACAATCGTGATATTGAAATTTTCCCAGTCCTCAAGCGTATGTTAGAGCGCATCCTTGGAAAATCACCTTATGCTTCTCCAACGGATATGGGCGTCAACATGGTCGGCTTTGCCATTGTAGACAACGATGCAGCTATCGAGGCATCTCAACAGGAAATCATCCGTCGCTACTACCAGACGATTCTGGACTTCAAGGCGGAGCGCGTTTCTGAATCTGCTGTCAAGAAAATCCAACTCTTGATGAACGACCTGGGCATCACACCGCTGGACCGTAAGGTAACAGTTGTTGCGCGCGATAAAGCTGAAAGCACTAGCGAGCCAGCTCTGGCCTTGGAATTGCCAAACGGTGAAATCGTAACCGGTAAGACCTCTGAACTCTTGGTCCTACGGCAGCTGTCTTGATTAATGCCATTAAGAAATTAGCCAATATTGCCAAAGAAACCAAGCTGATTGAGCCTGAGTATGTCAAGCCAATCCAAGGCCTGAAAATCAATCATCTGGGCAGCCGCAATCCGCGCCTCCACTCAAACGAAATCTTGATGGCTCTGGCAATCACAGCCATGGAAAATCAAGATGCGGCAAATGCCATGCAACAACTCGGTAATCTCAAGGGCAGCGAGGCCCACTCCACTGTCACTCTGACAGATGAAGACAAAAACGTCCTGCGTAAGTTGGGCATCCATGTAACCATGGACCCCGTTTACCAGTATGATCGACTTTATAGAAAATAAAAACAAGCTCTGTTAAAAGCTTGTTGAGGAAGCTGGCTCTGCCAGCTTTTTTCTTAATAACGCTTAGATAGGAGAAAACGCAAGAGATAGTAAAGTCCCAAAACCAGGATAATGGTCAAGGTCAGAAACTGATTGAGACTTAAGATGATTGGGAAAACCATAGACAAAACGCTCAAGCATGCTGCCAGCAGCAAAAGAATATTAAAAAGTAGAGTGCGAGTCTTTTCGTCAATCATGCGATTGCGCTCATCAGTCACCTGAATGTAGAGCTTATCAAAATTTTCTTCCCGTCTTAGGGCCAGATTATACCGAATGGTCAGCAAAGAAAGCCCCAGCAGGATGCCGACCATGACTCCTTCCTGCTGATCATCCAGAGAATGAAAATGGCTCCAGGCCAGTCCTACCAAGATGATAAAGATTAAGATACGCCCCACGATAACTTTCCTTTGAAGTTTTTTCCGAAATTCTTGTTTAGTTAATGTTTCCATGTCAGCCTCCTATTTTTCATACGCTTGAAAAATTTTCAACATCACCACAATCAAGATAATTCCCACAAAAGGCAGGATTTCCTTAGGGATAAAATTGGCTTGCAAATGGAGATAAGACAAGCCAACAACGACCAAAATAGCCAATATCCATTTACACAAATAAGTCCATTTCATGATTCATCCTCCTCAAAGAGAAACACTTCTTCAATCCTTAAATTGAAAAAGGATGCAATTCTATGAGCCAAAAGCAGCGAGGCATTGTAGCGGCCTTTTTCCAAAGAAATAATCGTTTGTCTCGTGACCTCTAGCTTCTCAGCCAGCTCCTCCTGGCTGAGCTTTTTTCTTTTTCGTAATTCTTGAATTCGATTTTCCAAGGCTGCCTCCTTTTCATGATGTAAAACGACTTTACTTTTCAAACATAGTATAGTCTCCTTTACATATTTTGTCAAGAAGAAAGCGGCAAAAAAAGACTGAAAATTTAAAAGATAGGTCATTGACTGATAGGTTTGCCCATCAAAAGTCGCAGTTCCTGTTGTCGCCCGATCTAACCCCAAGAGAATCCTCAAGGTCGAACTTTTACCAGCACCATTCGGGCCCAGAAAAGCTGTAATCCGACCGCTTCTAGCTGTAAAAGAAATATCTTCTAAAATCTGCTTGCTGCCATGCTTTTTGCAGACTCCTTCTATTTTCACTATATGTTCCATACTGAACTCCTTTTGATTTTTCTTCAGTATATAGGGGCAAGTTCAGAGAAACTTCAGACAATAAAAAAACTTGCCTTGCGACAAGCTTCTTTTCTCATTTTTCAACCGCATCCCAGAGCTGGCGGATGCTTTTTTTCTGCACGGGGTCGACAAAGTGTGGGGCGATTTCCACCAGAGATTGCAAGACAAAAGCTCGCTCAGCCACATAAGGATGAGGAACAATCAAATCTGGACTGTATAGCTCCTCCTGCCCTATGTAAAGGATATCCAGATCAATCACACGAGGTCCCCATTTGATCTCCCGCACGCGCCCTAAATCCGCTTCGATAGCCAAGAGCGTCTGCATTAACTCCTCAGGATTGAGCCAAGTTTCAACTTCAACAACTTGATTGAGAAACGGATCCTGCTCAACCCCACCCCAAGGTTCTGTCTCGATACGACTTGATGCCTGCAAAACTCTTATATTTTGTTCTGCCATTTTTTCCAGAGCCGCATCCAGATTGGCAGCTGGGTTGCCTTGATTGCTGCCCAGAGCGATAAAGACTTTCCGCTTTTGACGCACTAGCTTGACTGAGCAGGTCTCTAAAGGCAGCGGCACCGGTGCCCAAGGCTTCTTGACCTCCAAGCTAACCTTTTGCACCAAAGGATGAGTCAGAAAAATCCGATCAATCAGCTTGTAAGCCAGGGTCTCAATCAAGTCTTCCTTGCTTTCCTGACACCAGTGGGTCAAATCCTGAGCCAATTCTCCATAGTGGATAGAAGCTGTCAGGTCGCCTGTTTTGGCAGCCCGAGTCATATCATAGTCCAAAATAAGATCCAACACAAAACGCTGGCCCAATTCCTTCTCCGCTCCAAACAGACCGTGATAAGCATACACTTCCAAATCCTTAATGCGCAGCTGATCCATTCCCTTATCCTTTCTGATTCAAGTTTCTGCATTTCATCCTTAATAAAACTACTTGGCCTTTCCTAACACGCTCCACCACTGATAAGATCAATGTCCCATCAGTTTGTAAGCTTCATTTTTTAGGTCCTTGTCCGTCGCTAAAATGCCACGCGCCGCTGTAGTAACCGTTGCAGTGCCAGGCTTTCTGACTCCGCGCATATTCATACACATATGCTCAGCTTCCACCCAGACCAGGGCCCCTTGAGCACCCAGATAGTCCATCAAGGCCTCAGCAATCTCTACGGTCAATCGCTCTTGAATCTGCGGTTTCTTGGCATAGACCTCTACTGTTCGGGCCAGCTTGGACAGGCCTGCTACCCGACCATTAGGCACATAGGCGATATGAACCTTCCCGTAAAATGGCAGGAAGTGATGCTCACACATGGAATGAAAGAAAATATCCTTCTCCACTACCATATTATTGTCAATGATTTCAAAAGACTTAGCCAGATGCTCCTCAGCAGTCTCACCCAGCCCAGCAAAGATTTCCTGGTACATTTTAGCAATGCGCTGTGGCGTCTCCTGCAAACCTTCGCGGCTTCCATCTTCTCCAACCGCCTCAATAATCTGGGCTACAGCTGCTTCAATTTTCTTCGTGTCCATATATGCTCCTATGTTCATTTTTATTTTTTGATAATTGACTTGACTGAGAAGGACGCTCAGCAAAGTCTAACTCGCGATTCTCAAGGATTGATTTTCTAACCTGAGCCAGAAAATAAAGAGAACCCGTAATCAGCAAAAGCTCATCCGGCTCATGCTCTACTGCTAAATAATCTGATAAATAATCCGGCCATTCTTTGTAAGACAGGCCTTGCTGGTCAGCCAAGGATTGCATGCTCTCTTTAGAAACTCCGCGGATCAGCAAAGGCTGTCAAGCTTATAGCTGCTTTGGGAATCTTTTGCAGCAGCTCCACCATATCATCCAAGGCCTTGGTTTGGATACAAGCAAATAAAATGTGCTTCTTATAAGTCGGATAATGCTGGTCCAGTGTCGCTGCTAACGACCGCAGGGCATGGGGATTATGGGCTCCATCCAGAAGAATAAGCGGCTGATCCGATATCCTTTCCAAACGCCCTGGCCATACAGCAGCAAGCAAAGCACTCTCAACCTCTGCTTTTGTCAATAAGGGCAGCGACTGCAACTGACAGTATAGGTCACACAAGTGCAGAGCTAGTCCAGCATTATCCGCCTGATGCAGTCCCATCAGAGCTGTTTGATACAAGTCTTTGGCCCGATAGGCATTCGAAAAGGAAAAGCACTCCCCCTCCTCTGACTCTTGATGTTCCACTTGATAAGCTTGAGACCAAGAAAAGAGCGGAGCATCTTTTTCAGCAGCCTTTTGCTCGACTACTGCCAGAGCCTCTGACTCCAACCTACCGGTCACAATGGGAACTCCATGCTTGATAATGCCAGCTTTCTGCTGGGCAATAGCCTCTAGACTGTCACCTAGCAAGGCCACATGATCCAGACCGACTGTTGTGATTGCAGTCAGTAAGGGCTGGCAGACATTGGTACTATCCAAAAGCCCACCCATGCCGACCTCGATAATAGCCACATCCACCTGCTGCTGGACAAAATAATCATAAGCTAGAGCAGTTACAATCTCAAACTCAGTCACCCCCTGCAAGCCAGAGTCTGTCGCATGCTGGGCTAAGAGGTCCTGATAAAGGCTCAGCAATCGCTGAAGATCTTGGTCGGAAATCGCATTGCCATTAATGGCAATCTGCTCATTGTAGCTGACTAGGTAGGGAGAGGTGAAAGTGCCAACCCGCAAGCCTCGCACTTCCAAGAGTTGGCGCAGATGGGCAATGGTCGAGCCCTTGCCATTAGTCCCCGCAATATGAATGACTGGCAGCTGCAAATGCGGATTCCCCCGCAGCTCCAGCAAACGCTCCATCCGCTCCAAGCCAAAATTGGGACTGGCTGTCCGATAGGCTTCCAGCCAGCTTAAATCAGGTAATTCTTGTTTTTTCATCTTACTTATACTGACCTAGATTGAGATCTTCTGTCTGCTGTGCTAGACGAATCGCATCGCCAACGGCAGCAGCCATCCGGTGCTTAGCCACTTCGTGCACTCTGACAACTTCAACACCTCTGCTGGCCGCAAGGCTAGTCAGATGGGCTGAAGCTGTATCACGGTTTTCAAAGCCTTCCTGAGTCTCAGGATTGACCTCAAAGCCGTTTTCTTCTAAGATACTAACGAGAAACCGCTTACGAGAAACCCCAAGAAAAATAGGGAAACCAGCCTGATGGAGACTATCCAGCTCCTGCAAAATGAGAAGATTCTCCCGTTTGGTCAAACCGAAACCAATCCCTGGATCCAGCATGATATTATCACGCGAAAGACCGGCATGTTCCGCCACCTTCAAAGATTTCTCAAAACACTTCCACATCAGTTCTGTAATTGGCAAGTCTGCAAAAAGAGATAACTCTTCCTTTGTGAAGGCTGATCCAAAGCCAAATTCTGGGAAAATTTTTGAACTGGCATGTTGAGGACGAGCCATCACTGGATTAAACATGACAATGACTGGCGCGCCATATTTCGCAGCCGTCTCCGCCATCTTTTCATCGCCCAAGAGACCAGTAATATCGTTTATAATATCTGCACCCGCAGCCAAAGCTGCTGCAGCCACTTCCGACTTCCAAGTGTCCACAGAAATCACAATATCACTTTCCCGACGAATAGCTTCAATGACCGGCACCACCCGCTCTATCTCTTCTTGAATAGCCACAAAATGACTGCCTGGCCGAGTAGACTCACCACCAATATCCAGCATGTGAGCTCCCTCAGCAATCAGCTTTCTAGCCTGAGCCAATGCCGTCTCAACCGTATTGTAGCGCCCACCATCTGAAAAGGAATCCGGCGTCGCATTGATAATGCCACAGAGGCCCGTTCGGCCATCTGGAGCAATTGCTTTTAGATTCACCATTTGACTTTCATCTCATTTCTATCGACTGCCCTGCTCTTCAACAAAAAGGCACACTCATCTAGTGTACCGCAAAGCTCTCAGCAGATGCAGCATCCAGTCCTATGAACTGCACTCGACTTCACAAGAAGACCTTATCTAGTCCCTTGTTTCATTTACCATTTTACCATAATTCTTCTATTTGACAAAACACTTTCTAAAAAGCAAAAAGGGTAAAAAGGCTGAGAATAATCATATTTCGGAGAATATGGGCCAGCATAGACAGCTCCAAACGCTGAAAATAAGGCCTGAGGAGATGGGCAAAGACTAGTCCCAAAACTAGATAGGAGAGAAAACACAGAGTTTCCTGAAGATTTTTCGCAAGGGAAAAGCAGAGCAAACCTAGTGCAATCCCCCAGCTCTTCCGATAGCGAAGAGAGAGTCACTGTCAACAAATTTCGGTGCTGCAGGGGATAAAACGGCAATATCAATCCCCAGAAGCAAAAGAAGATGACAGAAAACTCTCCGTCATCATCTGCTCCATCGCCTGTCCTGACTGCGCCTCCTTACCACACAGCAGAAGAACCCCCGCAGCATTGACCAAAATCATCAAAAAATACAAGAAAAGCAGGTGTCGATAGTTGCTTGACTGACGCAAAGAACCTTTGATTTCCTGCAGTTGTCTGGAAAAATAAAAGGCACAACAAAAAAGCAATCCCCAGCAAGCCCACCATAAAAAGCAAATTAGCATGACTAAAGACCAAGCGATGAGGCATTGGATGAAGTATGAGCAGCAGTCCCGTCTGAGTCAACATAGCCAGCAATAACAATTGAATGATTTTCTCTAATTTCAGCATATTCTCTCCATTCTTCTCTTATCATTATAGAAGAAGTAAGAGCAAGCTGGGAGAAATCCCCTCAAATGTCCTAATTTGTGCCTCAAATGACAAAAAAACAGATATTCTCTGCTTTCTTACTTGTTCACCAAACCTGTCAGTATCATAATGAGTACTGCAACTCCATTTCTCAGCATATGTGCCAAAAATAGACATTTCAAACGCTTAAATATGTAAGCAACAGCAGCTAAAACAGCACCCATACCTGCATAGATAACAAAACTGCCAATGTTGGTCGGACCATGAAAAAAAGACCGAAAAGAATAACTCCTACAACCAATCCCCAAAACATAATGCTTGGTAAAAAAATCTTCTGAGGAATCAGGCCGCGAAAGACCACCTCTTCCAAAATAGGAGCCTGAATCACGGCACCTACCACTAATAAAATCTTGGGTACATGCTGAAATAAAGCGTTCAAAGCATCCTGATTAGCAGTGGATATGGCCTGACCTTCCAGTAACATAATAATTGCTCCCAACATGTTGACACCAATCATGACAACATTAGAAACAGCTAACCAGCCAAACGAAGACCATTTGAAGAAGCTAAAGTCAAGGCTCAGCAGTTCTTCTTGCTTCGCCATTCTCAGAACAAAAAAGATAATCAAAAGATATACCACCAGCACAAAGATAGTCTGGCCAGCTGAAAAACTCTTCTCAGAAGCAGTCATCTGTCGGATAAATATAAATGGTATCTGGCTGAGAAATAAGACAAACAGAGTCAGTAGGATGTACTCTAATTTTTTTAGAATTGCTTTCATATCTTCCTCCTTTTCCTTCCTAGTATAGCTCAATTTTCTTATTTTGTATAGACAATTCTTAACTGCAAGCATTTTATATATCACGTATTGAGAGCCAATACTGATAGTGACTATGAGATCGAATCGCTCAATGTTTTCAAGACCAACAACCAAGAAAATTCTTTCTTAACGCATACAAAAAGCCCAGTCAAACTGAGCTTTTAAATTTTCTTGATTTATTAGTTTTTTTAAAACGTTCAACATCACGCGCAATGACCAACTCTTCGTCAGTCGGAATAACCAAGACTTTGACCTTGGCATCAGGACTGGAAATCTCGCCTTCAGCACCACGCACATTCTTTTCTGGATCCACGTTACAGCCAAACCACGAGATACCTTCAACAACCAATCTACGAATGGTCACAGAATTTTCACCGATTCCTGCGGTAAAGATGATAGCATCAGCTCCATTTAAGACAGCAAGATACTGACCAATGTATTTTTGAATCCGGTCTACAAAAATGTCGTTGGCTAATTGAGCCTTGGCATCACCTGCCCGCATCGCTTCATGAATATCGCGCATATCACTAGACTTCTCAGAAACTCCAAGCAAGCCAGATTCACGGTTCAAAGACGCGACTAATATCTTCTGGAGTATTAAAGTCATCTGTGTATTGCATCAGGTAAGGAATGATGGCAGGATCGATATCTCCTGTACGCGTTCCCATCATGACACCACCAAGTGGTGTGAATCCCATAGAGGTATCTACAGAAACGCCCTTGTCAACTGCTGTGATGGAAGGCTCCGTTACCGATATGGCAAGTGATAAGCTTGAGTTCTTCAATTGGACGTCCCAAAAATTTTAGCAGCTTCCTTGGCTACATACTCATGGCTAGTACCGTGAGCTCCGTACTTGCGGACCTTGTTTTCAGTGTAATATTTAGTTGGAATCGGATAGCGATAAGCTTTTTCCGGCATAGTTGTATGGAAAGAGGTGTCAAAGACCACCACGCTGGTAATGTCTGGCAGAATTTCTCTAAAAGCACGGATGCCTGCAGCATTGGCTGGATTATGCAATGGAGCCAGAAGAGACAACTCCTCTACCTTTTGAATCACTTCTTCATCAACGAGGGCTGAATCCTTAAAGTATTCACCGCCAGCCACAACACGGTGGCCCACACCGGTAATCTCATCATAAGATTCAATGATATTAAAACGTTTCAAATCATCCAGCAAAATTTTTACGGCCTGCGTGTGATCTTCAATATCAAGAACCTGCTTCTCTGATCGACCGTCAAATTTCACTGTTGAAATAGAATCCTTGAGACCAATCCGTTCCAGCAAGCCCTTAGCCAATACTTTTTCTTCTGGCATCTGATAAAGTTGCCATTTTAAGCTTGAGCTTCCTGCATTAATAGAAATTGTTTTCGACATTTCTTCACCTCTTTAAGCGTTTTCAAAATCATTATATCAAAATTTTGTTTGAATTTCACTATCTTTGTACCAGTTTTGAAAACTTTGGCGGAATTTAAACATTTCATCATGATCCTGCAAATCCCGCAGAGGATAGATAAATGGCTGAATGTTATTCGCTTCTTGCTTCCTCAAGACAAAAAGAGTTTTGGCATGCTTGCTGCTTGAGAAAATAGACTCTGGCAAGGTTATCATCGCGATAAACTGAGCCTTGGCTAGGAGCCATTTTTTCAGCAGAGGAGCTTGAGCGCTGGTCAAGAGGTCATTCGGTGCCAGAAATATAGCATAGCCTCCCGGTTTCAGATATTTGAGTGACTGCTCCATTAGAAGATGGTGGGCATAAGTGTGCTCATCCGGACTAGCCACTTCATAGCGGGAGGCGATACTGTCGTCTGGATAATAACCGACCGGTAAATCACTGATAATGATATCACTCTCTTTCAGAACCTGAGGCCGAACTGCATCCCCCTGAGCAAAGTGAGCCTTAGAGTTCATAACCTCTGCAATGCTGGCAGAAAGGTCAATTAATAAATCATCTAGCTCCAGACCTAAGTAGTCAATCTTCTTTTGAGTATGATTGAGAATGGTCTCAGCTAAATTTCCAGTTCCACTGCCGATTTCTAATACATCAGCTTCCTCTCCGTGAGCTAGCTGGTCCAGCAGGAAAGTAATCAAAAAACCAATTGTATCAGGTGTGAATTGATGATTGACCTGCATGGGCTCCGTCTTGGGCAGCCTTCATCAAGATAAACTGATAAGCTCTCCGCCACTCTTCCTTGTTCAAATGCAGAGCGCGGATTTTTTCATCATTGGTCAGAACTTCTTGTAAATCAGTATCTCCATCTAGGTAAATGCCGTTCTGCTCAATCAGAGCATCGTAAAAATTAGTTGCCAGAGCGTTTTGGATATTCTGGACGTTTTCGAGAATCAGAGTATAAGCTTGTTCTATCTTTTTCAAAAATTCATGGAATCCTCCGTTCATCCTATCATACCAAAAAAATAAGGCCCCTTTCAAGATATATAAAATTACAAAGATTTTACAGTTATATTAGTCCGACTTACCAGCTTCGTCCGAAATCGCTTTCTCTTTTTTGTCAGTTGCTTTCTTGTCTTCCTTTGCTTTATCCTCATCTTTCTTAGAAGTACTAAAAGTAAAAGAATAGGAATGCCCGCTGCTGAGCTGACTGCTGATTTCCAGTTCCTTCCCTTTCTTACGGTAGACTGCCTTGCCCTGCTCAAACTCCATCTCACCGCTATCATCCTTGGCTGTAGGTTTTGTCAGAACCGCCATTGCATAGGCTTCCGTCCTTTCCCTGTTGAAAAGCTGCAAACGCTGACTGCTGACTTGACGGTTGAGATAAAACTGCAGGAGCAGGCTAAAGACAGCGGCCATCAGCAGTGCATACAGTAAAATACCAGCCTCAACTTTCTTCTTCCACACGATAGACGAACTCCCTCTCTAAACCTTTTTCAAAGCGAAAATGAAGATGGACAAGCTTACCTTCCTGACGGACATCAGCTGCTTCTAAACCATAAATCATGGGCTGGTAGCCGCGACCGCTCTTATCTGTTTTACGGAAATCATCTCCCTTAGATTTACCCAAGGCCAAGTCCCTGCCATCTTGTCTGATGTAGATTTTATTGTCTTCAACCTTATCAAATTGACTTCGCGAAAGCTCCGTCTCCAGTTGGTCGGCAAACAAAAGCCAGTCTTGCTGCTGATTATTTTCCTGCTGATGAAGTTCTGAGGAAAGCAGCTGAGTCATGGCCTGAAAGACCAATATTCCACCACTAAGGACCAGCAAGGCTACTAAGGTCTCTAAGAGAGTAAAGGCCTTGACTTTAAGGTTTTTGGACACGAATGACTACCTCCCCTTCGTGATAGATCAGTAGCTGCTTGTCTGTCTTCAGCTGGCGCACAGTAATTCCATTGGTATGAAGCTCTTCTTGTCCTGTCTGCAGAGCCATGTGAGCTACTCGAAGCACCTCTTCCTGCTGCAGAAGGACCCGCTGTTCCTTACGAGACCGGCTAATCTGTCCCAAAAGCAAACTGGCAATAGCCGCAAAAACTGCCATGGCCACTAGAGCTTCCAGCAGAATGCTAGCTTGAAGCTGTCGTCTTTTTAAACTTGCCATTCCCCATGTAAAGTTGGTAAACAACTGTCCTATCCTCCGTCTGAAAAGTAATTTTACTGAGCGATGAGTTCCCGCCAGCCCGGTCAAACTGAATGACCTGCTGCTCATGTTCCTGCAAAGTTTGTGGAAAGTCCAGCTCTTGATAGCCATTGGAAATCTGCCGTCCTGAAATCTTGAGAGAAAGCTTCTCATGCCCAGCTAAGCTCAGCCTCTGCGTCTCCTGATAGAGCCTCTCAAACTCTAAAAAGAAGAGCTGTTCTTGAACCTGATTGAAGCCAGCCCTTACCGAGCCTGACAAGCCCAGTAAGAGAAAACTAACAACAAAAAGAACGAGGAGACTTTCCAGCAGGGTAAAAGCCTTAATTGGCAACTGCTTGAGTTTCGCCACTGTGTTTTCCATAGTAAGCCTTATATGAATCCGCCTGTTTCTGGCTGATATTTCCTGCACTGACTAGCTTGCTTAGGCTAGCCTTTTCATTGGTATTCTTCAGTTCATAAAGCTCCGCCTGGCTTTCTACTACCTTGACCACCGCTGCCGTTCCTGTATCTGAAACAGCATCTTTTTGCTTGGTCAGATTAGGCACAAAGAGCAGCAAGAGAACGCTGATAACTAGCAAGACAATCAGCATTTCCACAAGGGTGAATGCTTGAACTTTTAAGGTGTTAAGTTTTTTCATTATAAATGAACCTCCATATTCTGATAAATGGGCAAGAGCATTGCCGCATAAAGTAAAACAATCACTAAGGCAACAAAAATAAATACTAGGGGCTGAATGAAATTCATGGCTCGGTTGATACGTAGGAAAAATTCCTCCCAAGTCTTTTCAGCATAGACTTCCAGCTCACTACCTAACTTGGATTTGACCTCGCCATACTCAATCATCAAGGACAATTCTTTCTTAAAGAAAGGATAACTAGCCACCTTTTCCGCATAGCCTTGTCCAGCTTGCAAAGCAGCAGCCATATCTGCTCCGATTTCCTGAAAGAGCTGGGAAGGCTGGTCTTGCATAATCGCAAAAATCTGACTCAATTCCAAGCCCTGACCAATCATATTGCCCCATTCACGAGCATAATAAGCGGTCAAGTAGGCCTGTACCAAGCGTCCAAAAAAGGGCAGAGCTGCTAGTTTGCTGAAAAAACGAATCTTGGATGACTTTCGATAGTAAAAGAGAGCCACTGAAACCAAGACAGCTAAAGCAAGGATGCTCCAAAAAAAGATCTGAGGCAGGTGATTAATCAGCTGAGTAGCTAGATTCTGGCTGTCCAATTGAGGCAGAAGATAGTTGCGCAATCCCAGCATGATAAGGACCAAAAAGCCCAGCAGCATGAGAGGATAGGTCCCTACCTCTATCAATTTTTTCTTAACCTTGGACAGATTTTCCAGATAGGCCTCAATTTTGCCCAGACTTAGAGTCAGATTGCCATGCAGCTCAGATAAGGACAGCTGGGTAACAACGCTGTCGGAAAATCCCAGTCGACTGATAATCTCTGAAAAGGACTGACCAGCTGACAAGCCTGCCCGCATTTCTGCCACATAAGCCTCCTCCAACAAGGTACTTCGCCTCAGAAAGTCTACAATCTCTGCTAGGTGAAAACCGCTGCTGAAAAGATTATGAAAGAGCTCAATAATCTTTTTCTGCTTAGGCGTAGACAATTTTTTCGGTCTGCCTTTGCTCAGCACTGATATGTCCTTCTGCAAAAAGCTGATCAATCTGCTGATTCCAGACTGCGGCTTCGTGCTCTTGATAGTTTTGACTGACAAAATCAACGACACCTCCTCCCCCAATTAAACGCTGGTAACAAACACCTTGCAGCACCATTCTTAGCTCATCCTCACTAACGCCCAATTCCAAAAAGCCGCTCATAGACACCTCGAACACTCTTAGCATGGATCGTTGAAAAGACCGTAGCTCCGGTCAAACTTGCCCGAACCACTGCTCTAGCGGTCTCTCGATCACGGATTTCCCCAATAATCAAAAGATCTGGCCGATGTCGCAGAGACAGCTTAATCAGACTGTCATAAGTCATGCCAATGGTTTCGTTCAGCTGCAGCTGCAGCATAGCCTCTTGCTTAATCTCAACCGGATCTTCAATCGACATAACCTGCTGACCAGAAAATTTAAGCTGAGCTAAATGGTACATCAAAGTCGTCTTGCCACTGCCGACTGGGCCTGAGAATAGATAGAGGCCGCGAGCCTGAATTTTCTTGCGCAGCTCTGGTAATTGCTCAAACCAAAAGCGCAGCTCCCTATCTTCATCATGCAGAAGTCGGATGACCAGACTTTCAAAACCACGGTAATCCCCAACTGACGACAGCCGGATTGAAACCTTGGCTTCCTCACAGTCATAATCGCAAGACCCAAGCTGACTGCGGCGCTTCTCTCCAACATTCATACCTGCGACAAACTTAAAGTGGCTGATAACAGCTGACAGAAGCTCAAAATCATAAGTCTTGATAAAGCGACGTTCATCACCAATCCTCATATAAAGCTCATAGCAAGTGCTCTTAGGAATGAGGTAAATATCCTGCGCTCCCTCCTGCCGAGCCTGCCTGATCATTTCTTTTGCAATTTCTTGAACCATACATCCTCCTCACCTTACTATTCGCAAAAAATCCAGAAAAAGAAAAAACAGCGGAAGAAACTTAACTTCTAACAAGTTAGGTCTCTTCTGCTGCTCTATTATCAGATTTGCAAAAATATATTCTGTCGATTTAAAGAGGCTTAGCGGATTTTAGTTTGACTGAGCAAGCTCGGTGCTTTTTCAAGGCCGTTCTGCTTAGTATAGCCTGGCCGGTACTTGCTCTTAGGAATCTTGCACTCATTCTCCAGCAAAAACAGAGAGTGGTACTGCTGAACATTCTCATCGCACTCCTCGCACCAGCGCTGATCCTCCGGATCCCAAAAAGATTGTCATTAAATCACTACGGCTCTTATACAAAGGTGACTGCTCCTCCATCTGCAGCCAGCGGTTTTTATAATATTTAAGGGCTTCATAATAATCATCGAACTGCTTCTTTGCAACGACATCTTCTTCCCAGCCATCCAGAAACCACCACGGTTCATAGTCCCCGTACATCTCAATTACACAATACATACTCGTCCTCTCTTTGTACCGTATATTATATATAAATTATTTGGCGAACAAAACTATTTTGCTCAGAATCAGAAAACAAGAACTTTATTGGAACGGAGACAAGCACATCGCTCTTCATAATATGAAGAGTAACCTCATGGATAGTGTTCTTAACCATGCGAACAAATAGTGTCGGACCATTTGAACATACGACAGACTTCTCAACATCTAGAAACTGGATAAGTCCTGATTTTGCATAAATACAGGCTTTCTATTCTAACGCTTTGCGAAATAAATCTCAATCCTTTTATTCAAAAAAGGATGAGACAAACATTATTCTGTCCCACCCTATTGTCTGCATGATCTTAAGCAAAATTTTCATCTTACTTGTTTCTGCATTATAAAGTTTCTAAAGCAATCATCGTCGTCACAGCCGCGTCATAGTAATTATCTGACGGTAAGCCTTGCATGAAGAGATATTTATTTTGCTGCACCAATTTGCGGAATTCTATATTGTTGTTAGCCGCATAGAATACTGGAGCAGTAAAGCTGCCAGCCTGATTGCTATTGAGAGCCTTGCCTTTCAGGTTGTAGCCCGCATAAATCTTTTCTTGATTGAGGAAGAAGCTCAACATCTTCTTCAGCATTTTTTGACTTTTTTCATCCTTGCTTTGAGCCAAGTTGTAAGGAAGCCGGCATGCATTATAAGAATAATAGCCATCATTTGCAGACTCTACCGTATCAGGCTCAGCAGCCCGAACTTTGTCACCCTCAACCCAGATAAAGTCTGGTATCAAACCAGTCTTGTTATCAGCGCTGATTGCTTCAAGTTTGCTGAGCATGTTATCTCGGATTGTCAGCCACTGCTTATCTTTGGTCAACTCATAGAAAGCTTGGAACTGCTGCGGCAATGTATCAGAAGTCCGCATGAGATTATAAAATTTTGATTCTGCATTTGCCCAGTTCCCAACCGTCAAAACGCCATTGCTTTCATTATAGTTATAAGCCAAGACATCTTTCAGAATAGCCTGAGCCTGAGCTTGGTATTCTTTAGCCTTATCCGGCCACTGTTTAGCTGCCTGAATCAAAGCATAGGCAATGTAGAGATCGCCGTCTGTAGCATTGTTTCGTCTTCATGATTGCTCTTGCCGTCCTTAATCGTCTGTTTCCAAGACATGAGCTGGGTATCTTTCAGACGATGAGCTAGATAATATTGGTAGAGCTTTTTCAAAAATCAGCAGAACTGGCATTGCCTTGCTTAGCTGCATCCACAGCAATCACCATGCCATAACCCTGTGCTTCAGACAGCACAACATCTTCAGTCTTACTGTTTGTCGTCCTGATATAAGACAATTTGTCCTTGGTTACGACATATTCTTTAGACCATTGGCTGTATATCTTCTTTTTGATATTCGGAGTACTGCCCATGCGGGTGTACAAGAGAATACTAGCCAAGACAGCCAGAATTATCACAAACCAAATAAATCTTAATCTTGTTCTTTTCACACTTTCTCCTAACCTGCAAATCGTTTTGTTTTAACCCACTTGGTTTCTTTCCGCTTCAAAATCTTGTCCAAGATAACAGATCCTACTGCATCTAAAGAGACAACGATAAAGAGCTGAGAGTAAGTCAAATAGGACACAAGTGCCAGCCAAATCTGTTTGGTGGTCGCCTGTCCAAACTGAGAAGCCAGGGCGATATTGATCTGCAAAAGATAAAGCAAAATCATCAGAAGCCAGTTAAAGAGCATCAGCTGGACGATATAGATATTCTGAGCATCAAAAGCGAAAGGAATCCGCACATCCGGGATAAAGAGCTGGGTAATCATTGCCGCTACATTGGCAAAGAAAACCAAGTCAGATAAGACAATCGCCAGATTGAACCAGAAGAAGATACAAGAATAATTGAAAACTTCTAGCTTCACGCGCCAATTACCGCCGCTAAAGAGATGCTTGAAGTTGTCAATAACCACCTCGTAATTCCCCTTAGCCCAGCGCTTACGCTGCAAGTAGTAGGACTTGAGGGTCTCAGGTTCTTGCTGGAAGGCCTCTGAGTTATAAGCCAAGGCAATCAGCTTGCCGCTCTGCATAATCTTAAAGGAAATTTCCGTGTCCTCTGTCAAGGCACCGTTTTTCCAACCACCAATACTCTTAACAAACTCAGTGTTAATCAAGAAGTTTGTACCTGGAATCCGTCCAATCTTGAAGAGATGCCACATACCTACGTGGTAAACACGCTGAGTTACAACGATTTCTTGGTTGATACAGCGGGTCAGGAAGTTCTGGTTGGCATTACGGGTCTTATTGCGTCCAAAGGAAGCAACGTGACGTTCTGGATCTTCTAAAACTTTCTTAACTAGGAAGTAAAGAGCATTTTTTTCTGGCATGGCATCCGCATCATAGACACAGATATATTCACCCTTAGCCATCTTCAGGGCATCATTCAGCACCCTGCCTTACCTCCCGTACCTGTACGGTCTGTAATTATAACATTGCGTCCAGCATACTCAGGCATAGCCTGTACTTTCAGCATTTCCTGATAGGTATCATCCGAGCAGTTGTCCGCAAATAGCAGAACTTCCACTCGGTCATGAGGATAGTCCAAGTCCAGAATGGCCTTAGTTGTCTGAGCAATAACCACATCTTCATTGTGGGCTGGGACAACGACTGTAACCATAGGATAATGTTCCAATGGGCTGGTATCCACGTTGAAGTCACTGCGTTTCATCCAGAAATGCACGGAAGAGCATAGAATAACCAAAGCCCAAGCCAGAGACATCCAGATGGAGAACAGAGTGACAATCATAATAAGTTGACTAATCATGACGAGTCACCGCCCTAAAATTTTTATTGACCCGATTGTAAATAACCAGATAATAAATGAAGAGGACCAAAAAGCTAATAGCAAAAAAGATACTTAGCACCATAGAGATGATAAAAAATATTTCTGTTAAAGACATGTGTTTACCTCCTAGTATTCTACGATAATGTCGGTTTCAAGCTGACGCTCCAGATTGCTCAAAGCGTCATCAAAATTATGGAATTTGTCAATGTTTTGAGCGTTCAATATTAAACTGCCGGACTGAAACTGAATTTTTTGGTCAGTTTTCTTATTCTCAAAGTGCATCATCGTTAAATCGTCACGCACTTTCTCTTGGAAATATTCCTTGACTTCCTGATCCAGATCTTCTACCAGAACGAGAAAGTTACCATTGGATACATAGTAAACTGTTTCTACATTCTGGAAGTCCCAGTTAAGCAGTCGTAAAATTCTCTTGAGCATCCGCTTGTACTCCCGAGAGTGAATTTGATAAAAATGATGATTATGCGCCCAATGGACCAACAAGGCCTGAAAGGCTGGAGCTTGTTTCTGATTTACTTTCTGAACCATTTCTTCATAGGCCTCAGCAGCATCTTCACTGTCATCCTGCACTAATCCCAAGCGCTGATGGAGATAGAAATTCACTCGGCTGGTCAGCCAAGCACTGACAGGGAAGACATAAAGCAAGAAGAGAACTTGATTGTCCGGTAGATAGGTTACATCAAAGAGCAAGATCAGAGTTGCGATAACCACACCAAGAATCATAGCCCATGTCACCAAGAGATCAGATAGGACAAAGACACTAAAAACACCTAATAAAATCAGCGCGATTCCGATATAAAATATGTTTGCTGCAAAATTCCAACTGTAGAAAAGAATTAGTCCAATTGCCAGTACAAAGACTGCTAATGATTTTTCTAGTCCTTTTTTCCTAAACATTTTTTACTCCTGTCTTAAATTCTTCCGGCCTAGCCGTCTGCTTAAAATAGTGAGCTATTGCTTGAGCAATCCGCTCAGAAGCCTTACCATCACCATATGGATTGCTGGCTTGAGCCATCTCTTGGTAGAGTGACTCATCTGTCAGCAGGGCTTCCATCGCCTCTGCTACTGCTTGAGTTTCTGTACCAACCAGCTTCAATGTGCCAGCTTCAACTCCTTCTGGTCTCTCTGTCGTATCACGAAGTACCAGTACAGGCTTACCTAAGGAAGGCGCTTCTTCCTGTACTCCACCTGAGTCTGACATGATAAAGTAGCTTTTAGCTGCGATATTGTGGAAATCCAACACATCTAAAGGCTCAATCAGATGAATCTTCTCATTATCACTCAGAATTTCTCTGGCCGCCTCCTGAACCGCTGGGCTCAGGTGAACGGGATAGACAATTTCCACATCATCATGGGCATCTACAATCTGCCGTAGAGTTCGAAAGACCCTTCTCATCGGCTCTCCTTGATTTTCCCGGCGATGCATAGTCACCAAAATCATCTTGCGAGCTGGATCAATACGATCAAGCACTTCGTGCTGATAATCAGCCTGGACGGTCAGCTTGAGAGCGTCGATAGCTGTATTTCCTGTGACAAAAACCATTTCTTCTGGATGGTTTTCCTTGAGCAAGTTAGCCTTACTCTGATCCGTTGGCGCAAAATACAAGTCCGTCAAAGAGTCGGTCATCTGACGATTCATCTCTTCTGGGAAAGGAGAGTATTTATTCCAAGTCCTCAAACCAGCTTCTACGTGGCCAATACGAACTTGATTATAAAATGCTGCAAGACTAGCCGCAAAAGTCGTTGTCGTATCACCATGTACCAGCATAATGTCTGGCTTGTTTTCCTTTAAGATATCATCCAGCTTATGCAGGATCTTGACAGTAATATCTGTCAGGGGTTTGATTCTTCCCCATAATGTCCAAATCATAATCAGGCTCAATCTTAAAAGTCTCAAGTACCTGATCCAACATCTGACGATGCTGAGCAGTCACAACTGTTGTTGTCTCAAACAAGTCTGCCTGCTTCTTCAGTTCAATAACCAGTGGAGCCATCTTAATTGCTTCTGGACGAGTTCCAAAAAAACAACCATCACCTTAATTTTTCTTCATTTTTTTCCTCACCAAAAAAATCAACGTTGTTATATTAATTTTTTTACTAAAAAAATGTTTGTTTTTAAGTAACCTTAGTTATTTTACCATCAAGTGTTTCAATAATCAAAGCATGAACTATTATTTTTATACTTTCTTAATAGTAATTTACATGTTGGTAACTTATTTAAGATTATTTTAATTTTTCTTAACTTAACTGTAACTTAAAAATTACTGAAATTTTTTTGGTTTTCTCAAAAAAATAAATAAAAAAAGGAAAAGAATTTATAGGCTTAAAGCCCTGATTTATGCAGAATTTTGTGTTTTTTTACCTATATTTTTTTTAATCTTTATTCATTGTAATAAAAATATTATTCTATTTGTAATCTAATTGTTTTCTACTCTTTATATTTCAAAAATCCTCCCTTCATGAATGAGCTAGCTAGATAAACGCCAGCTACTGTTCTCCACAATCTTCGACTACTACCATTAAAACCAACCTCCTCTTTTTTAAAATTTCAAACCTGCCCCTCCTACTATTTTAGGAATTTTAAAATAGTATAACCTAGCGCTATCATACCACCAGAAACCATTGATCTTTCTGATTAAAAATAGACGTGGCATCTCCTATCCTAAAAAAGCTGAAACACGAAATCTTGAGTGATTCTCCTATAATAGTTTAGTCATAAAGGGGAGCTTAAAAAGCACTGCTCCTAATTATATTATAGGATAATATCTAGTGGCGGGCCAGAAATTATCGGCTACAACAAAAAAACCTCCCGAAAATCGGGAGGGAAAGTTCTTTATTTAAGAACAATATTTTCTTCAGTTTCAAATCCATCTGGCAGTTCTGTCACTTCGTTGATAATTTCAACTTCATTGACAGCCTGAGGTTCCAGATTGCGGTAGCGGGCCATACCAGTACCAGCTGGGATAATCTTACCGATGATAACATTTTCCTTGAGGCCAAGCAGATGGTCTTTCTTACCACGGATAGCGGCATCTGTCAGGACACGAGTTGTTTCCTGGAAGGAAGCTGCAGACAGGAAGCTATTTGTCTCAAGGGAAGCCTTGGTGATTCCCATGAGGACTGGACGAGCTGTCGCAGGCACACCGCCTGAGATAACCACATCACGGTTAGCATCTGTAAAGTCTGTAATATCCATGAGAGTTCCCATGAGAAGATCTGTATCTCCTGGATCCATGACACGCACCTTGCGAATCATTTGACGAACCATTACTTCGATGTGTTTGTCGCCAATTTCTACCCCTTGGCTGCGGTAAACTTTTTGTACTTCAGCAAGCAGATAAGTTTCAACAGACAAGACATCGCGGACGGCCAGCAAGTGCTTCGGCTGGATAGAACCTTCAGTCAAGGCAGCACCGCGAGAGACTTGGTCGCCCACTTCTACCTTCATACGGGCTGTAAATGGTACCACATATTCACCTTCGCCAGTTTGGCCTTTAACAAAGACCTTCTTGGTACGAGTAGATGCATCTTCTTCGATAGCAGTAACTTCACCCTTGACTTCAGTGATGACCGCTTCCCCTTCGGATTGCGGGCTTCAAAGATTTCTTGGACACGAGGGAGACCTTGCGTGATATCGGTATTAGAGGCAACACCACCCGTGTGGAAGGTACGCATGGTCAGCTGTGTACCAGGTTCCCCGATAGATTGAGCAGCGATGGTTCCGACTGCTTCACCGACTTCAACCGCATCACCAGTTGCCAAGTTGATACCGTAACAATGACGGCAGACACCGTGGCGGGTGTTACATGTAAAGACGGAGCGAATCGTCACTTCTTCAACACCAGCATTAACGATTTCACGCGCCTTGTCTTCGGTGATCAATTCATTTGGACCAATAATGACAGCACCAGTTTCTGGATGTTTTACTGTTTTCTTAGTGTAACGACCATTGAGACGCTCTTCCAGAGACTCGATCATTTCCTTGCCTTCTGTGATAGAAGTGATGAGCAAGCCGCGATCTGTACCACAGTCATCTTCACGGATAATCACATCTTGGGCAACGTCAACCAGACGACGAGTCAGGTAACCCGAGTCGGCAGTCTTAAGGGCCGTATCGGTCATACCCTTACGAGCACCGTGGGTAGAGAAGAACATTTCCAGAACAGACAGACCTTCGCGGAAGTTAGACAAGATTGGCAATTCCATGATACGTCCGTTCGGAGCGGCCATCAGACCACGCATACCGGCAAGCTGTGAGAAGTTTGAGATGTTACCACGCGCTCCAGAGTCCATCATCATAACGATAGGGTTCTTCGGATCCTGGTTGGCAACCAGACGTTTTTCCAATTTCTCACGAGCTGCCCGCCACTCAGCAGTAACTGCATTGTAGCGTTCGTCATCAGTAATCATACCGCGACGGAATTGTTTAGTAATTTGTTCAACACGCTTATGGGATTCTTCAATAATCTCAGCCTTGTCTTCGACAACTGGGATATCAGCGATACCCACTGTCAGACCAGCCAAGGTAGAATGGTGATAACCCAAGTTCTTCAAGCGGTCAAGAAGAGCAGATGTTTCTGTTGTACGGAAGCGTTTAAAGATTTCCGCAATGATATTTCCAAGATTCTTCTTCTTAAACGGAACATTGATCTCAAGCTGTTCAATGACTTCCTTGATATTTTGTCCTGACTCCAAGAAGTACTTAGCTGGCACACCTTCTGTCAAGTTAGCATTAGTCGGCTCTTGCAAGTAAGGCAATTCCTCTGGCATAATCGCGTTAAAGAGAATTTTACCGACAGTTGTGATCAAAATCTTATGCTTCTGGTCTTCTGTCCAAGGCTTATTAAGACTGTCTGTTGCGATACCAACACGAGTATGCAAGTGAACATAGCCGTTGCGGAAGGCCATGACCGCTTCATCCATATCCTTGAAAATCATGCCTTCGCCTTCGCGGCCAGCCTCTTCCATGGTCAGGTAGTAGTTACCCAAGACCATATCCTGAGAAGGTGTTACAACTGGTTTACCATCTTTCGGATTCAAGATGTGCTCAGCAGCCAACATGAGTATACGAGCTTCAGCTTGCGCTTCCTCTGACAACGGTACGTGGATAGCCATCTGGTCACCATCAAAGTCAGCATTGTAGGCTTCACAGACCAGCGGATGCAAACGAAGAGCTTTACCGTCAATCAGAACTGGCTCGAAAAGCCTGAATTCCTAAACGGTGAAGAGTCGGTGCGCGGTTAAGAAGCACTGGGTGCTCCTTGATCACTTCTTCCAGAATATCCCAGATACGTTCATCTCCACGCTCTACCAAGCGTTTGGCAGCTTTTACGTTCTGCACAATATCACGAGCAACGATTTCCCGCATCACAAACGGTTTGAAGAGCTCAATCGCCATTTCACGCGGCACCCCACATTGATACATTTTTCAATGTAGGACCAACCGCGATAACGGAACGACCTGAGAAGTCAACCCGTTTACCCAGCAAGTTTTGACGGAAACGCCCTTGTTTTCCTTTGAGCATGTGGCTCAGAGACTTGAGCGGACGGCTGCCTGGTCCAGTAATCGGACGGCCGCGACGACCATTGTCAATCAACGCATCAACCGCTTCTTGAAGCATCCGCTTCTCATTTTGAACGATGATACCAGGGGCATTGAGTTCCAACAAACGAGCCAAACGGTTGTTCCGGTTGATAACCCGGCGATAGAGATCATTGAGGTCAGAAGCCGCAAAACGACCACCATCCAGCTGAACCATCGGGCGCAAATCTGGCGGAATAACCGGCAGGATATTGAGAACCATCCATTCTGGCTTATTGCCAGACTTGTAGAAGGCGTCCAAAACATCCAAGCGACGAACAGCCTTAATCCGTTTTTGACCTGAAGCAGTTTTCAACTCTTCTTTGAGGACAGCAATCTCAGCTTCCAAGTCCACTTGTTTCAAGAGGTCTTGAATAGCTTCTGCTCCCATTTTGGCTACAAATGAGCCTGCACCGTACTCGCGTAAGCGTTCACGGTACTCACGTTCCGTCATGATTGACTTGTGCTCTAGCGGTGTATCCTTAGGATCAATCACCACATAAGCCGCAAAATAAATGACTTCTTCCAAGGCACGTGGACTCATATCCAAAGTGAGTCCCATGCGGCTTGGAATTCCTTTAAAGTACCAAATATGTGAAACAGGTGCCTTCAATTCGATATGGCCCATACGCTCACGACGAACCTTGGCACGGGTTACTTCAACACCACAGCGGTCACAGACGATTCCTTTGTAACGAATCCGTTTGTACTTACCACAGGCACATTCCCAGTCCTTGGTTGGACCGAAGATCACTTCGTCAAAAAGGCCTTCGCGTTCTGGTTTCAGGGTTCGGTAATTGATTGTTTCAGGTTTCTTCACTTCCCCATAAGACCATGAACGGACCTTATTGGGAGAAGCTAGGGTGATTTGCATACTTTTAAAACGATTTACATCAACCACTATTTCTTACCTTTCTTCATTTTCTAATCAGTGTGTATTCTTATTCTTTTCCTTCAGCCTCAAAAGCTGCTTTGGCTTCTTGAGCTGCTTTTTCACGCGCTTTTTCAAGATCGTCAACGTGGATCACATCATCATCTTCACCTTCGTCTAGGTCACGCAGTTCTACTTCATTGTCGTCTTCATCAAGAACGCGCATGTCCAGACCAAGAGATTGCAGCTCTTTAACAAGCACGCGGAAGGATTCTGGCACACCTGGTTTTGGAATTGGTTTACCTTTGGTAATAGCTTCATAAGCCTTCAAACGTCCGTTGACATCATCTGACTTATAGGTCAGGATTTCTTGCAGAACGTTAGAAGCACCGTAAGCTTCCAAGGCCCAAACTTCCATCTCACCAAAACGTTGTCCACCAAACTGAGCTTTACCTCCGAGCGGCTGTTGGGTAACCATTGAATAAGGTCCTACTGAGCGGGCGTGGAGTTTGTCATCTACCATGTGGTGGAGCTTGATCATGTACATGACACCGACAGATACACGGTTGTCAAACGGCTCACCGGTACGTCCGTCGTAGAGAATAGTCTTGGCATCGCTGTCCATACCAGCTTCGCGTACTGTATCCCAGAGGTCTTCTGAGCTTGCTCCATCAAAGACTGGTGTTGCAATATGGATGCCCAAGTTACGAGCTGCCATACCAAGGTGAAGCTCCATAACCTGACCGATGTTCATACGAGATGGTACCCCGAGTGGGTTCAACATGATATCAACTGGTGTTCCGTCTGGTAAGTAAGGCATGTCTTCCACAGGAACGATACGGGATACAACCCCCTTGTTTCCGTGACGACCAGCCATCTTATCTCCGACCTTAATCTTACGTTTTTGAGCGATGTAGACGCGAACCAGCATATTAACTCCAGATTGCAGCTCATCACCATTAGCACGGGTAAAGATTTTCACATCACGAACCACTCCGTCGGCACCATGTGGCACACGCAGAGAGGTATCGCGGACTTCACGAGACTTGTCACCAAAGATGGCATGAAGCAGGCGCTCTTCAGCAGAAAGGTCTTTTTTTCACCCTTAGGGGTAACTTTTACCTACTAGGATATCACCTTCCTTGACTTCCGCCCCGATGCGGATAATACCCATTTCGTCCAGATTGCGCAGGGCATCTTCCCCTACGTTTGGAATTTCGCGGGTAATTTCTTCAGGGCCAAGCTTGGTGTCGCGAGTTTCTGATTCGTATTCTTCCAAGTGAACAGAGGTGTAGACATCGTCTTTCACCAGACGCTCACTCATGATAACCGCATCCTCGAAGTTGTAACCTTCCCATGTCATGTAGGCAACGATTGGGTTTTGTCCCAGGGCCATTTCTCCATTTTTCCATAGAAGGTCCGTCAGCGATAAAGTCACCTTTTTTTCAACGACATCGCCAACTTTTACAAGGGTGCGTTGGTTATAAGCAGTTCCTGAGTTAGAACGGCGGAATTTTTGAATTTGGTAAACGTCAAGTGAACCATCTTCGCGACGGACTTCAACCTTGTCTGCATCCGCATAGGTAACTTTACCATCATGCTGGGCAATAACCGCTGCACCAGAGTCATGGGCAGCTTGGTATTCCATACCAGTACCAACATAAGGCGCTTTTGGATCAATCAAAGGCACAGCCTGACGCTGCATGTTGGCACCCATGAGGGCACGGTTGGAGTCATCATTTTCCAAGAAAGGAATACATGCTGTCGCTACGGCAACTACCTGCTTAGGCGATACATCCATGTAGTCTACTTGGTCTGATGGAAATTCTTGGTTATTACCTTGGTGGCGTCCCATAACGATAGGCTCAGCAAAACCGCCTTTTTTTCATTCAGCTTAGAGTTAGCCTGCGCTACGATAAATTCATCTTCCTCATCAGCGGTCAGCCAAACGATTTCGTTGGTTACTACACCAACTTCACGGTCTACCTTACGGTAAGGCGTTTGAATAAATGCCATATTTGTTAAGGTGTCCATAAGAAGACAAGTTATTGATCAAACCAATGTTTCGGTCCTTCAGGCGTTTCAATCGGACACATACGGCCATAGTGAGTATAGTGCACGTCCCGCACTTCATAACCAGCGCGGTCACGTGTCAAACCACCAGGTCCTAAGGCAGACAAACGTCGCTTGTGGGAAAGCTCAGACAGCGGATTGTGTTGATCCATGAACTGAGACAACTGAGAAGAACCAAAGAATTCTTTAATAGCTGCAGTTACTGGACGGATGTTGATGATTTGTTGCGGAGTCAGTACTTCATTGTCTTGAACACTCATCCGTTCGCGGACATTACGCTCCATGCGAGAAAAGTCCCAGACGAACTTGGTTGGCCAAAAGCTCACCAACTGCACGAATACGACGGTTCCCCAAGTGGTCAATATCATCGACACGGCCGATGCCTTCAGCCAAGTTGAGGAAGTAACTCATCTCAGCCAAGATATCAGCTGGTGTTACAATCCGAACCTTGTCAGATGGATTTGCGTTACCGATGATAGTCACAACACGGTCTGGATCAGTCGGTGCTACAACCTTTGAATTTCTGCAACTCGACAGGGGCTGTCAAGACAGCTGAGTCGTTTGGAATATAAGTGATTTTGTTCAAAGCCATTGTCCAGTTGCTCTGCAATGCTGTCAATGACACTGCGAGTCATAACTGTACCAGCTTCGACCAAGATTTCTCCTGTTTCAGCATCTACCAATGGCTCTGCAATGGTTTGGTTCAGCAAGCGTGTCTTGACGCTGAGTTTCTTATTGATCTTGTACCGACCAACTGCTGCCAGGTCATAACGATGCGGATCAAAGAAACGCGCATCAAGGAGAGAGCGAGAGCTTTCAGCTGTCTTAGGCTCACCTGGACGAAGACGCTCATAGATTTCTTTCAGAGCTTCATCTGTACGAGAGTCCATTGGATTCTTGTGGATATCTTTTTCAATAGTATTGCGCACCAAGTCGCTATCGCCAAAGATGTCCAAGATCTCATCATCACCTGAGAAACCAAGCGCACGCACCAGAGTGGTAAATGGAATCTTCCGTGTCCGGTCAATACGAGTGTAGGCAATGTCTTTTGAGTCTGTTTCTAACTCTAACCAAGCACCGCGGTTAGGAATAACCGTTGAACCATAGCCAACTTTTTCCATTTTTTTGTCAACTTTATCGTTGAAAGTAAACCCCTGGAGAACGCACCAACTGGGATACGATAATCCGCTCACCACCATTGATGATGAAGGTTCCCATTTCAGTCATGATTGGGAAATCACCAAAGAAGACTTCCTGAGTCTTGATTTCACCAGTTTCCTTGTTAATCAGACGGAAAGTCACAAAGATTGGCGCTGAATAGCTGGCATCGTGAATGCGTGCTTCTTCCAGCGTATATTTAGGTTCACGGATTTCATAGCCGACAAATTCCAATTCCATGGTGTTGGTAAAGTTTGAAATAGGAAGTACATCTTCAAAGACTTCCTTCAGACCATGATCTAAGAAATCTTGGAACGAATCCGTTTGGATTTCAATCAAATTTGGTAAATCAAGAACTTCCTTAATTCTTGAGAAACTACGACGGGTACGGTGTTTACCGTATCGAACTTCATGTCCTGCCAAGTTTTTTTACTCCTTTATGATAAGATACTGAGCCCTTGATAAAGCGAGAAGAAAGGTATCTTTTTCTCAATGCTTTTGAGGGCGAGTTCTGTGAAATGTTTTCAGAGGAAAAATCCTCTGTCATTTACAATGCTGCAAAAACAGCCACAATCAGTCCCTTTTTGTTTAATTTTTCAGAAAAAAATTAAATTATGGTTACATAATTCCTTTTTCCTAAAAATAGGCACAAAAAGAGCAGCTAAATCTGACTTATTCAAGTTTGATTTAACTGCTGTAAGCTTCTATTTGGACAATATTTCAAATAAAGCACACGACAAATTATTGTTATCATTATACCTTATTTAGCTAGAAATTGCAAGGATTTCATCCGCTTTCTGAAAAAGTTAAAAACTGTTCTTGATGCGCTAGTTCCCCCTGCCGGTTATTGTTGGAATTTGGAGCTGGAATTAGAATTAGAGGTAGAACCGCCCAGAATAGCTGACCAAGCCTTCTGATAATCCGCATCTGATGCCCCGATACCAAAAGCGGTAGGTCGTGGTCGGAGCGCCGTTTTTAGCCCAATAGCTAGGCACTGTCGGACCACTGAGATTAACAGAGCGGCCGTTTACCGTTACTGTACCTGGTTTTTCTCCCCTGTGGACTTGAGTACATCAGACTTAATCACACTCGGATCAAGAGTGAACTTATCACCAACGCCCCAGGCATTCGGATCTGCTTGATAGATGGCATCTACCATATAAGCCATGTAGGAGGCGTTATTGTTATAACCAGTCAACGCTGCCATAGAGCTATTATCATCATGACCAATCCATCCTCCCAAAGTCATCTTTAGGAGTAGAAAGCATCAGCCACATATCGCCGTTGGTGTTGGTCGTTCCCAGTCTTACCAATCCAGTCGGCTCCAGCCAAGGTTCCGTTGACCTGACTGATTCTGGATTTGTAGGTCGTAGTAGCTCCAGAATTGATAACCCCTCGCATGAGCTCCTGCATAATCGTAGCTGCTGCCGGGCTGTATACCTGAACAGGATTTGCCTTATGCTGGTAAATCACCTTGCCGTCTCGGTCAGTGATTTTTTCAACCATGTATTTTTTCTGGTAGGTTCCATTATTAGCCAAGGTTTGGAAACCATTGGTGTGCTGAGCTACAGATACTTCGATTCCGCCACCCATTGGGAGACTCTCAATGCTGTAGTCATCGATGTAATAACCCATTTTTTTTCCATATAGCCACGGACATTGACACCTTTTTTTCGCGTAATCCGCGGTAAGTCCAATAAGCCGGGATATTCCAAGAAGTATTGAGAGCTTCTTGCAGGTCCATCATGGCTGTACCACGGCTGTCCACGTGCATGATTGGGTCGCCGCTTGAAAAGTTAGTCGGATAGTTAGAAAGAACGCTGGCGCTGCCCATCAGACCTTGGTCAATAGCAATCCCATAAGCCAGAATCGGCTTAATAGTCGAACCCGGTGACCGTTCCGTATCAAAGGCGTGATTATTCTGATTGGAAGCATAGTCTCTGCCACCAACAAAGCCAATCACAGCACCGGTTTTATTATCCATGAGGACATTTCCCACTTCAACTGCGCCAGTTCCGTCATCCAAGACACCCCCATAGTTGGCTACTGCATTTTGCATAGCAGTATGGATGTTCTTGTTAATCGTGGTCGTAACAGTATAGCCGCCATCGCTCAGTTCTTTAGCAGCCAATTCCTTGTAGGCCTTGACAGTGTCGTTGTTTTTCAGCTCTTGCTGGGAAACATTGTCCCGCTGAATCAAGTATTCGTACATGGTCTGCTGAGCTTCTTCGACCGCTGTGTAATAAAGGTAACCATGCGAAGATTTTTCCGAGCTTTCAGAAGGCTTGAAATCCTTGGTCAAGTCGTAGTCCTTGTACTCCTTGTACTCTTTCTCGCTTAGATGGCCCGTCCGATACATATTATAGAGCACATCCTTGGCACGTTCCAAGCCCAGAGCCATATCCCCTGCATTCTTGAGACTGCCATCCGCAGCATAAGGCGAATAAACAATCGGACTCTGTGGCAAGCCGGCAATAAAAAGCAGACTGTGGGCACCGTCAAATCCTTGGCAGAAACACCAAAAATTCCTTGAGCAGCTTCTTCCACACCAGCGATATTCTGCCCCTTATTGTTGCGCCCGAAAGGCGAAACGTTCAAGTAGGTCGTCAGAATATCATCCTTGGACATGTAGCGTTCCAAAGCCAGCGCATCGACAATCTCGGTCGCTTTCCGCTTGAAGGTCGGCGCATCGCCCACCACCTGCTGCTTGATCAACTGCTGGGTAATGGTTGACCCCCCGCTAGACGAGCCAACTCCAACAACTGATCCGAGCGTAGCCCGAAGCACAGCCTTGGGAACGACTCCCTTATGCGTTTCAAAATTCTCATCCTCTGTAGCGATAACGGCTTTTTTTACATTTTCAGAGATGGCATCACTCTTAACTGGGATGCGGAGTAAATCATTATCCACTTCTGCAATCAAACTGCCATCGGCATAGGTTAGCTTAGAAATACCAGAGATATTATTCACCTGCTTGACTAGCTCTTCCTGCTTGGGCACTTCCACCTTGCTGAAAAGACTAGCTGCATAGCCTATCCCAATCCCAGCACCGATTACGGTACCGAAGAAGATAAACACAAAAGCCATATTCATCAGAAGTTTAAAAGTCCGCAAGAAAACAGCAAAAACATCACCGATAGACCAGCCATTGTTGCCACTACCAATCTTCTTGCTCCATTCTGGAAGATGTATTTTTTTGATAAACTGCTGGGCTTTTCCCCAGAACTCTTTTAATTTTTCTATTAATTGTTCCAAGTTTGATTCTCCTTGTTATCCTACCATTATACCAAATATCTATGATTTATTTCAAGGAAACATTGCTATTTAAAAGCTTTATGATACAATAGAGTAACATAAATTTAAAATATAGATAAGCCAATCTCTTGGCTTTTAGAATAGGAGAGACATGATGCACATTTTTGATGAGCTAAAAGAACGTGGCTTGGTATTCCAAACCACTGATGAAGCAGCTTTACGCAAGGCCTTAGAAGAAGGACAAGTCTCTTATTATAGTGGATATGACCCAACCGCTGACAGCCTGCACCTAGGCCACTTGGTAGCCATTCTGACCTGCCGCCGCCTGCAACTAGCTGGCCATAAACCCTACGCTCTGGTCGGAGGAGCGACTGGATTGATTGGCGATCCATCTTTTAAGGATGCAGAGCGCAGTCTCCAAACCAAGGAAACCGTGGAAGGCTGGGTGAAATCTATCCAAAATCAGCTTTCTCGCTTTCTGGACTTTGAAAAGGGCGATAATAAGGCCGAAATGGTCAACAATTATGACTGGTTTAGCAGCATCAGCTTTATCGACTTCTTGCGCGACGTCGGCAAATACTTTACTGTCAACTACATGATGAGTAAAGATTCCGTTAAGAGCCGGATTGAGACAGGGATTTCCTATACAGAATTCGCCTACCAGATTATGCAAGGATATGACTTCTATATCCTCAATCAAAACCACGGCATAACCCTGCAAATCGGTGGTTCTGACCAGTGGGGCAATATGACAGCAGGTACAGAGCTCCTGCGCCGCAAGGCTGATAAGACTGGTCATGTGATGACCGTTCCGCTCATTACCGACGCTACTGGCAAAAAATTCGGCAAGTCAGAAGGCAATGCTGTCTGGCTCAATCCTGATAAGACTTCTCCTTATGAAATGTACCAATTCTGGATGAATGTCATGGACGCAGACGCTATCCGCTTCCTGAAAATTTTTACCTTCCTGTCCTTGGATGAGATCGAAGAGATTCGCCAGCAGTTTGAAGCAGCACCACACGAACGCTTGGCGCAGAAAGTCCTAGCTCGCGAAGTGGTCAGTCTGGTTCACGGTCAAGAAGCTTACCAGGAAGCCCTCAACATCACTGAGCAGCTCTTTGCTGGAAATATCAAGAACCTATCCGTTAAGGAACTCAAACAAGGTCTGCGAGGTGTTCCTAACTATCAGGTCCAAGCAGAAGACGACCTCAATATTGTAGAACTGCTTGTGACAGTTGGCGTGGTAAACTCCAAACGTCAAGCCCGCGAGGACGTCCAAAACGGCGCTATCTATGTCAATGGTGAACGCATCCAAGATTTAGACTATGTCCTCAGCTCCTCAGATAAACTGGAAGGCGAGCTGACAGTTATCCGCCGCGGTAAGAAGAAATACTTTGTCCTGACCTACTAAAGATAAAAATCCGATTACCTGAATCGGATTTTTCTATGTTTTACCAAGAAGAAGTCATTCAGCTATATAAAAACAATAGAAAGAGAGCGCCTATGAAACCAAAACTCGCCCGCTTTGCCCAAGCTCCGGCTCTGGCCTGTCCACTCTGCCAGCAAAGCTTAGCTATGGAAGAAAACAGCCTCAAGTGCCCCAATCGCCATTCCTACGACATCGCCAAATTCGGTTATGTCAATCTAGCTCCCTCAGGCTAAACAAGCTAAAGACTATGACAAAACGAGCTTTCAAAATAGGCAATTCATCTTGGAAGTCGGCTTTTATCAGCATATCCTAGACGCGTTGCTGGATCTGCTGCAGGCTCTTCCTGAAGAACAGACCATCCTAGACGTCGCTTGCGGAGAGGGCTACTATGCTCGAAAAATTCAGGAAGAATTTCCCAACAAAGAAATTTACGCTTTTGATTTATCCAAAGATTCTATCCAGTTAGCTGCCAAAAGCGATCAGAGCCTTGCTGTAAAATGGTTCGTCGGTGATTTGGCACACTTGCTCGTTCAGGATCAAAGCATAGATGTCTTGCTGGACATCTTCTCACCAGCTAACTATCATGAATTTCAGCGAGTATTGAAAAAAGAGGGGCTTATCATTAAAGTCATCCCAACAGAAAACCATCTGAAAGAAATTCGTCAAAAAGCTGCTCAGTATCTGGACAAGAAAGATTATTCTAATCAAGATATCATCCAGCACTTCCAGAAACACTTTACTATCCTATCTAGAAAGACTGTAGAATCCACACATGCACTGCATTCTAAGGAGAAAACTGCCCTGCTGCAGATGACTCCATTACTCTTTCATGTTGAAAAAAATCTAATCAACTGGGAGCAGCTTACACATGCCACCATTTCAGCCGAGATTCTTATCGGAAAACTAAAACAAGCAAAAATCTGAGCATCTTTCAGTAAAAAATGATGTTATAGCAGCCATTTTAAAAACGCAGACAAGCCTGTCTGCGTTCTTTGTTTATCAACTGATTATTAATAGACTGTCTTCTCTGTCTCTGGATCAAAGAAGTGCGCTTTATTGAGGTCAAAGCCTAGGTCAATACCCGCACCAGTTTCTAGGTAATCCCGTGAATCCACACGCGCTACAAACTCACTAGAACCCACTTGGCAATAGAGATGAGACTCTGCTCCCAGCAATTCTGAAACAGAAATCTTAGCATGCACAACTGAATTCGGGAAAGTTTCCAAGAAAGCAGCTTCTGCATTAACATCCTCTGGACGAATACCGAAGATCAGCTCCTTGCCCTCGTAACCTTTCTCCCGCAGAACCTTGAGAGCTCCTTCTGGCACAGTCAAGCGCAGACCTTCTGCGACAATCTCATTCCCTTCAAGCTTAACTGGGATGAAGTTCATAGCTGGGCTGCCAATGAAGCCGGCAACGAACTTATTAACTGGGTTGTTATAGACTTCCTGCGGCGTACCAATCTGCTCCACTCGACCAATCGTTCCAGTTCCAGCAGGATTCTTGGTCGCTGACATGATAACGATCCGATCCGCCAAGGTCATAGCTTCAGTCTGGTCGTGAGTAACATAAATAGTTGTTGCCCCGATACGACGGTGAATCTTGGCAATCTCCGCCCGCATAGAAACACGCAGCTTAGCATCCAAGTTAGACAAAGGCTCATCCATAAGGAAAACCTTTGCATCCCGAACGATAGCGCGTCCCATTGCTACCCGCTGACGCTGACCACCAGACAAGTCGGCTGGCTTACGCTGCAAGAATTCCTTCAAGCCTAGGATTTCTGCTGCTTCATTGACCCGTTCATCAATATCTTCCTTGCTGTACTTGCGCAGCTTGAGGCCAAAAGCCATATTGTCGTAGACAGTCATATGCGGATAAAGGGCATAGTTCTGGAAGACCATAGCGATATCACGGTCTTTGGGCGCTACATCATTGACCACTGTACCGTCAATAGAGGCAGTTCCTTCTGTGATGTCCTCAAGACCCGCAATCATACGCAGCGTAGTTGATTTTCCGCAACCAGAAGGACCGACAAAGACGATAAATTCTTTGTCCTTGATGTCTAGATTGAAGTCTTCCACTGAATAGTGGTCGCTGTTGGGATATTTTTTATAGATATTTTTCAGATTTAATTCGACCATAATAAGCCCCTTCTTTTGAATAAAAATATTTTCTTTTAAGCTCTCGTTTGCAAAGCGCTTTCACATTGTCCATTATATCGTTTTTTTTAAACTTTTTTTCAAGCGCTTTTTAGTAAAAACGTTTGCATGATTTTTGAAAAAAACAACCTAAAAAAAGGCTTTTTTTCTTTGATTCTATGATAAAAAAATCTTACTCAAGGCTTCTTTTTAAAGAATAGAATTAGCACCCCTATCAAACTGGCTCCAAACAAGAAGTAGAAAAATATTTTCTACACTACTTGTTGAAGGCAATTGCGATTGATTAGCTAATATAGATAAAGCTTCAACTTTTTGGGGTGTTCATCACCTGATCATTATGCTTGTCCTTAGTCACTTGAGAATCTTTATAGCTACTCAACAGAGAGAGCTGCTTATCTAGAAGCTCTCTATCAATCTTAGAATTAGCTGAGCAAAAAGACGACAACATCACTTCTTGATTATCTCGGCTTTCTTCTTTTGTTATAATATGAGAACTAAAGATTAAATCATCAGCTGCCAAAACTCTAGGACTATCAAAAACTAGTAAATAATAACACCAAACTTAAAAATCAGCAATAAACAAGTACTTTTTTTCTCTTTTTCTCCATATAAATCTCTCCCTATATACAACTAGCTGCTCATAAAAAAATATGACAACAATTACCAGTATAACAAAGGAATTTACACAGTGTCAATCAATATGCTTGTTTTTTTAAAAAAATATTACTAGTTAGTTTTAAATATCCAAAAATAATGGATATTTTTTTACACTTTGTAAACTTTTTTTCTAAAAAAATAAGAGGTATTTCCTAGATTATTTCATTTTTTTAAACAGTAGAATGGAATAGGAGGGCAAATTTATGACGCTTCACACCAGAAAAAGGATATTAGATGCTTTTTTTACATTAGCTGAACAAAATCCGACCAAAGTTCGTTTCACCTTTACAGATATAGCAAAAACTGCTGATTTATCAAGACAGGCTATCTATAAACGGCATTTTAATAATGTCAACGAAATTATTGATTACATACATGAAAAGTTGAATGATGAATTTAATCAAGCTTGTAGCCAGTACAAATTTACTTCTTCAAATCCCTTTCTCTCTTTTTCAGAAACCATTCTCCCCATAATATACAGAAATAGAGATTGGATTAGAACACTCTATACTACTTCAGTAGACCCCTTTTGGAGTGATTTTATTATCTCTTATTTCACTGATTGGATTTCTCAAAATATCAAACTTGATGACTCAAAGCTAGATATGCCTAGCGAGATAAGTAACACTCTTCTTGCCAAATGTTTTAACTTACTTATCGAAAACTGGATTACTCAGACTTATCCACTATCTTTAGAAAAAAATTCTCAAATATTTTCCTTAACCTAGTTTCTTCACCGCTTACTAGTTTCACTATTCCTAACAGTCAAACTAAGTCTTCAAATAAAATTATTATCAAAAAAAGCCATCTCGCAGAAAGACAAAGAAGTAAAAAGAAGTAAAGGGAGCAGTTTCTATATTTGAGACTGTTTTTTTAAATTTTTTTCAAAAATTTTTAAGAAATAAATAGACAAATAGTCAAGAAAAATGCTATCATTTAATTGACAATCAGTTAACTTAAAAAAAGGTAGATTATTAATGAAAGAAGGTAAATATGCCACAAGATACTAAAAAAAACAAAGTCGTTAATGCCTTAATTGAGCTGGCAGAACAAAAATCCAGAAAAAGTCTTACTTTTACTTTTTTTCTGAAATTGCTAAACAAGCTGGATCTATCTCGACAAGCCATCTATAAAAAGCATTTTAGTAATGTTGAAGACATTATCCAGTACATCCGCCAGACAATATCATGGCTCCGTTTTATGCCCTCTGTATGAAAGCTATGCTGAAGGAAAGTAAAGAAAAATCCATTTAATCTTCTTTTGCTCAAGCATATGATTCCTACCCATCTACGAACATAGACAATGGATGAAAAGTGCTCTACACTACAGCTATCGATCCTTTCTGGAGTGACTATCTATCTACCTTTCTTTCACTCAATGGGTCGTACAAAAATTTAGAAATTGACTGCTAAGAAAAATTGGGGAATTTCGAAAGAGATGGGCTACTGAAATTGTCGTCAGATGGATTAATTCCCTCATTGAAATTTGGATCATCAAAGAAGACCCTATGCCCTGCAGAGGATTTTGCACAATTGTTCCTGAATGTGATTTCAACCCCTATGGATCAGTTTTGTAACGTCCTCATAGTGAGTCCTAATTCAACTAAAATCTATGAAAACCCGCCTAATTTAGGCAGGCTTTTTGTCTGTAAAATTTCTTACTTTACCCAAAAGAAAAAGAGCAGATGTTTTTCTGCTCTCATCAACTATATAGATTTTAACACCAAAAAGCCAAGCTACGTTTAATCTACTCGATAATAGAAACTTCCTTGCTCATCAAAGCTATTCAGGCCAACCCCTGTCCAGATTCTATCTTGGCCAGCATCGGAGTTGTCTGTAAAGTTTTCCTTGTCTGCGACCTTAACTCCCTTAGGAAGAAACTCAATCAGAAAAACCTCCGCTTTCTCCGCCGTAGACACCGCCAGCAGCAGTACCATAGTCTGTCAGAGAAGCTCCGTACAATTCATAAACACTTGAAACCAAAGCCCTTGTCATCAAAAAAACAAGCTGGTTGCCAGAAGCATCCTGCCAGGTTCCTTTAACGCTGGCATAATTGCCATTTGCAAGTGCTGAAATGTCCATCGCTTCTTTCTTTTTCCTTAGTTTTTTTCTGTGCTTGCACTCTCTGAGCTAGTGCTGCTAGCCGCTGAAGATGCTGACACAGTTGATTGACTGGATGCCTGTTCCACAGAACTTGTTACTGAGCCAGTACTGCTAGTAGGCGTTTCTGATTGATTCGTAGCACTGCCCTTTGAACAAGCTGTCATAGCAAATAAAGCAGCTCCTGCTAGTAAAAAAGGTAAAGCTTTTTTCTTCATTTTTCTCCTCTTTCTCACGGTAAGATAAATCATGTGATTAGTAACATTATAGATTATTTTATCGCTTTTTACAAGAAGGTTTCTAACAGCTGGGCAGGCGCAAAGATACTGACTTTACTTACTCAGCTTCTGCCACATCCAGAACCTTGTAGATTGTTTTTGCCAGAGCTGCTTCATAATCAGATGCACCGTAAGGCTTATCAGTCGTGACTTGGGCTGTCTGCTTTGCTATGTCTACCGCCACATCTGACACTCCTTCCATAGATAGGAAGTGCTGGGTGACGTGTTTGACACAGTTTTGACAAGATAAGTTTTCTAATTGGACTGTTTGTTTCATTGATTTATTCCTCCGTATATTTCTTTATTTTAAAGCGTCCTAGACGCAGAGCATTAGCCACAACTGACACTGAGCTCAAGCTCATGGCCAGACCAGCCAGCATAGGATTGAGCAAGGGACCACCGAAAAGATGCAATAGCCCCATAGCAATCGGGATGCCTAGGGTATTATAGGCAAAGGCCCAGAAAAGATTTTCCTTGATATTGCGAATGGTCGCCTGACTGAGCTTGATAGCCTTGACCACATCCTGCAAATCACTATGCATGAGTACTACATCTGCTGACTCAATAGCTACATCAGCACCTGAACCGATGGCAATTCCAACATCTGCCTGAACCAGAGCCGGCGCATCATTGATACCGTCTCCTACCATAGCCAGTTTTTCCCCAGCTTCCTGTAAGTTCTTGATAGCAGCGGCCTTCCCATCTGGCAATACACCTGCGATGACTTTTTGGATGCCAGCTTTCTGGGCAATAGCTGTCGCGGTTTCTTCACGATCTCCTGTCAGCATGATGACTTCCAGCCCCATAGACTGGAGCTCCTGCACTGCCTTCAGGCTGCTAGACTTCATCTCATCTGCTACCGCTAGAATACCAGCCAGCTGTCCATCTACTGCGACAAACATGGCTGTCTTCCCTTCTTGGGAAAGCTCCAACAACTGTTCTTGAAAGACACTGCTGTCAATGTTCTTGTCTTTCATCAATGACTCATTTCCCACCAGAAGCTGTTTGCCCTCAACCTGAGCTGACAAACCTCGTCCAACCATAGCCTCAAAATGACTGACAGGCAGTAAGTCAAGCCCCTCCTCTTCAGCTGCTTCCAAGATAGCCTGAGCCAAAGGATGCTCAGAATGCTGCTCAGCACTGGCTATTAGCTGCAATAAGTCAGAGCGATTAAAAGCACCTAAAGGCAACAAATCCGTCAGGCTGGGCTTGCCAATCGTAATCGTCCCCGTCTTATCAAGAACAATAGTATCCAGCTGATAAGCAGCTTCCAAAGATTGACCAGACTTAATCAGAATGCCATTTTCAGCCCCTTTGCCAGTCCCAACCATAATGGCTGTCGGAGTGGCTAATCCCAGCGCACAAGGGCAGGCAATGACCAGAACTGCGATAAAGATTGACAGAGAAAAGCTAAGACTCTCACCAGCCAGAAAATACCAGCCAAGCGCGGACAAAGTAGCCAAGCTCAGCACGATTGGGACAAAATAGAGCGAAATCTTATCGGCCAAAGCCGCTATCGGTGCCTTAGACCCTTGCGCTTCCTCCACTAATCTAACAATCTGAGCTAAGGTCGTATCCGAACCCACCCTAGTTGCTTGATAATCAATGCTACCATTTTGATTGATTGTTGCACTGGTAATGGTATCGCCAACCTTTTTTTCAATTGGGACACTTTCACCAGTCATCATGGACTCATCCACAAAGGTCTGACCGTCTGTCACTAGGCCATCTACCGGCATACGCTCCCCTGGCTTGATACGGATAATGTCTCCAACTCGGATATCCTCTGTATCAATGGTCACAGCCTCACCATAGCGAATCACTGTCGCCTGACTAGGTACCAGCTCAAGCAGAGATTGAATCGCTTGAGACGTTTTCCCCTTAGCTGAACTTTCCAGATATTTACCCAGAAGAACTAAGGCAATAATCACTGCAACAGACTCAAAATAGAGCTGATGAACAAAGGCATGATGAGCAAGAAAAACCTGACTGACCGAGTAGAGGCTGTAGAAAAATGCTGCGCTGGTCCCCACCGCAATCAAACTATCCATATTGGGATGTTGCTTGATAAGATTGCTAAATCCTCTCTGATAGAAACCACGACCAATCCACACAGCAGGCAGAGTCAAAAGTAGTTGTGACAGAACGAAGACCAAAGGGTGCGCCATATGGTCCAAGAAGCTAGGCAGAGGAAGACCGACCATACTTCCCATAGAGATATAAAGTAAAGGGCAGAGCCGTAATCAAAAAGAATTAGTAACTCTTGTTTCTTTTTTTGCAATTTCTGAGCTTTAATCTCAGCTTCTTCGCTTACATCAGACGGTCGGTCTTTTCCTTTTTCTTCTGCCTGATAACCAGCCTCAGCTACAGCATCCAGCACTTGCTGGCTATCAAATCCCGCCTTAGGAAGCAAACTGAGACGTTCTGTCGCCAGATTGACACTGACATCCTCGACCGTTTCCAAGTCCTTGACCGCCATCTCCACCGTCATAGCACAGGCAGCGCAGGTCATACCAGAGAGTTTGTATTCTTTCTTCTCGCTCATCAATGCGCCTCCTTTCCGTGCCCGCAACGACACTGACCTTGCGGACAGTGGCATTTGATTTCCAGCGGAGCCGAAGCTCTTTTTTTGTCTATAACCTGACTGAGCCGCTCCAAATCCCCCTGACTAAACTGATTGCCCTCAATCATTGAAATCAAAAGATCTCCATGTTTAGTATTACAGATATTGTCAAAAAGAGCCTGCCAAGTACTTTCCAGATGATCCGCTTCTAAAATCCGAGCATCGTAGTAAAACTTGCCCTCGATTTTTTCCATAGCGATAAATTCTTTTGTCTTCAGACGATTCAAAAGAGTCTTGATGGTTGCCGGTTTCCAGGAAAAATCGGCTTCCAAACGAGCTATAATCTCTGTACTGCGACTGTGTGGATAAGCCCACAGCACACGCATCACTTGCCATTCTGCTTGGCTAATATTTTGCTGTTCCATTGTTTAACACTCCCTTATCATTTACATTTGTAATCTAACTCTTTATTAGTTTACATTTGTAATCGTAATTTGTCAAGTGTTTTTATCGTCATTTCCTGATATGCAAAAAAAGAAGGCGGAATAATCCCGTCTTCTCAAGTTTTCCTATATTAATGCGCCAACATCTCTTGAGCAATTTCTTGACCGGTCAATTTACTTGGATAGTAGGTTGGCCAGTTTTCCAGCTCGTCAAAGAGGGCCTCCTGGCTCTCGCCGCCATAGAAGATATGGAAATGAGCTGCCTTGGTCGGTGCAATGTTGTGGTCGCTAAACTGAACATACTTGTACTCCCCAGCATCCTCGTCTGTCGCTTCAAACATGAAGCGAACTCCACGATTTCCCTTAGAGTAAGTCAAAGTGTGCTTGCCAACGTATTTATACGTATATTTCTTGGATTTTCCATCTACTACAAATTCCATAGTCTTGTCTGTGATATTGATATTGGAAACATCTGTTTTGTAGCCCTTGTCATAGTAGTCCTTGTATTCAGCTGCCGTCATTTTCCCAGTCAGCTTAGCCTTGTAGTCAAAGACTTGATCCAAGGTACCGTCCTTCAGATAAGGGTAAACAGACTGCCACTCGCCAGCATAGTCCGACAAAGTACGATCCTTGACGGCACTGTCTTCAAAGTAGCCATTTTGGACTGTCTTATCGTCTTCTTCTTTCTCGGCTGCAATCTCCGCTCCCTCTTGGTCAGTTGTCTTCTTGAGAGCCTTTAGATTGGACTGCATGATAGAAACATAGTCTGCCCCATCCTTGGTCTGCTCCTCGGTCAAGCTTTCCAGCGGATTCAAGACATCAAGCTCTACTCCTGTTTCCTTAGCTAATGTAGAAGCCAGAGCTTGAGAAGCATTCTCTTCAAAGTAGATATACTTGATATTATTTTTCTTAATGTACTCGGTCAATTCAGCCAAGCGTGAAGCGGATGGCTCACTGTCTGGTGAAAGTCCAGAAATTGGCACCTGCTTCAAGCCATAGTCCAATGCCAGATAGTTAAAGGCTGCGTGCTGAGTAACAAAGCTCTTTTGCTTGGCATTGGCCAACCCATCTTCATATTCCTTGTCCAAGGCTTCCAGCTTCTTGATATAAGCCGCTGCATTTTTCTCAAAAGCCGCTTTCTTGTCAGGATAAGACTTGCTCAAGCTATCACGGATGTTCTCCACCATTTTAATAGCCCGCTTCGGTGACAGCCAGACATGGGGATCATAGGCATGATGATGTCCCTCTTCACCATGGTCATGGTCTTCTTCCTCTTCACCACCAGGCAGCAAGAGCATATTTCCAGTCGCCTTGATAACCTTTTCTTCCTTATTTTTCAAAGTTTTTAACAGATCAGGAACCCAAGTCTCCATGTTTTCATTTTCATAGACAAAGGCATCTGCATCCTGAATCGTCGCAACTGCCTTAGCTGAAGGCTCATAATCATGCGGCTCTGTACCTGCCCCGATTAGAAGTTCAACATTGGCCTCATCTCCAGCCACCTGCTTGGTAAACTCATAAACAGGATAAAAAGTCGTGACAATATTGAGCTTGCCATCTGCATTTTTTTGATTGGAACAAGCTACTAAGAAAATACTCAGTAAACCTGCTAATAGTAAGCTAATTTTTTTCATTTTCTGCTCCTATTTCATAAATTTTTTGACCAGATTGACCAGCAAGAACAAGCTGACGAAAATAATCGTAATGCTGGCACTAGCTGGCGTCTCTGCATAGTAAGAAATATAAAGTCCGGCAATCATACCAAAGAAACCAATGGCATTTGCCAGCAAAATAACCGACTTGAAATTTTTCCCAATCCGCAGAGCTATACTGGCCGGCAAGACCATAATGGTCGAAACCAGCAAGGCTCCCGCAGCTGGAATCATGAGGGCAATCGCAACACCCGTCACGATATTAAAGAGAATGGACATGGTACGCACAGGCAGCCCATCCACAAAGGCCGTATCCTCATCAAAGGTCAAGATGTACATGGGGCGAATAAAGAGGAAGGTCAAGACAAGCACCACAGCAGCAATAACAAAGAGAGAAATCACCTGCTCCATACTGATAGTCACAATGGAGCCAAACAGATACTGATCCAGACTCATCGAGCTAGAACTCTTACCCTTACTCATAACAATCAAGGAAATAGCTAAGCCGGTTGACATAAGAATGGCTGTCCCGATTTCCATGAAATTCTTATAGATTGTGCGCAGGTACTCTAAGAAGACTGCTGCGATAATGACGACAAGCACCGTTGTAAGAGTGGGCGATAGTCCAAGAACCAAACCAAAAGCTACACCTGCCAATGAAACGTGACTAAGCGTGTCACTCATAAGGCTCTGCCGCCGTAAAATCAGGAAAGTCCCCAGAATCGGCGAGAAAAGGCTCATGGCAATAACGGCCAAAAAGGCTCGTTGCATAAAATCATAGGAAAATAGATTAAGCATGGCTCACCTCCTGTCCATTGTCACTTTCATGCACATTGAAACAGCGCCAAGGTGAGTCCTGATTACGGACCAGATGAATATTGCGGTCAGCATATTTACGAACTTCTTCCGGATCGTGTGTAATCATCAAGACAGCCTTCCCATGCTGATGAGCACTATGGTGCATGAGCTTGTAAAATTCATCTTTACTGCCTGCATCCATCCCCGTTGTCGGCTCATCAAGGACAAAAATATCCGGATCCGAAGCAAACATCCGAGCAATCACAGCCCTCTGCTTTTGTC